>Ga0114999_10002283_pt1 | contig 25440 bp, 18 predicted proteins | sample ArcticOcean_MG_C_3_FD_89820 | JGI IMG/M metagenome (GOLD analysis project Ga0114999, IMG submission 89820) | Marine microbial communities from western Arctic Ocean - ArcticOcean_MG_CB8_126 | ecosystem: Environmental > Aquatic > Marine > Oceanic | place: Arctic Ocean: Canada Basin | collected...
AAATATTTTGGGTATAAAAAATTATTGTCTGAAGCAGGATTTGAATTCCCTGAGTCCTAATGTGTAAATAGACTATTTACTAGAATATCTTTCTATAGATCTAGGTTGCATTCCACAATGCGTTCCAACATATCCTAAGACTGGTACAAAAAAGTCAGAGATTTCATCTATACCTCTCATAGATACAAATTTCCCCCCAGATTGTTCATTTAAGGGTTTATTATCAGAATTATGAGAAATTCTGAAAACTGGTTTTAGTAATTGTAAAGATTCTGCTATTTTATCTCCAATTTTTGTAAGATCATATCCTTGTTTGAAGATTGGAATTAGTTCTCTTGGACCACACATTATACCAAATAGATTTTTATTTCCAGGATCACTTTCCCCATTATCTTTTAGAACCTCTCTTGCAATATTACTAAGAAACATTTGAGAATGTTCTCTGCAAGAGGGATCTGTTTGATAGGGCATACCGGTTTTAGGATCTAGATAACCCTGATCAGTTTTTATGGCTACTCCCTCATGGAGTGGGAGATTAACAGTACTTGATATTGTATCTTTTCCCATAGTGTACCTTCTGGAATTTACTTCTTTAACTAAGGGATTTGGATACCAAACTGCAGACACATAATCTCCCTCCCTTCTAGATAATTCAACTAAATCATTATGCGCCTCCCCCATAAAATATTGTCTTGACGCTCCCTCGTTGCTATTAGTTAGTGCAAGTGTTAAGTTATTGTTAAAAACTGATGTGGCTCCAGATATTGATTTTGGAGATATGCTTTTCATATCTTTTCCCTGATAATTGGCCATTGCAAGGTATAATAGAGCAGTATGTTCAGCTAATGAAAGCATTGCCCCATTTAATGTTAATAGGGATTGACCCATATCAAGATGGCATCCTGAATCCCCATACACTTTGGTGCTTACTTTTGCTCCTGGAAATTTCCAAATCCCTGCATCATATTGTAATTCAAATCCTGGAATATCTACTGGATCTATAAGGTCTGCTAGATCTGTAGGATATTCTCTTGACATAGAGAATTATAGGGATTGTTAATTTAAATAGATTTTGCAATTAGATGAAAATAATATTTTTGGTAATGTTCTATTTATGTCTGAAATGCTCATCATTTTTGAACATCCTAAAAATAAGGGCCTTTACGACCCATTATTTTTCAGATTTCTTGATTTAGTTAATTAAAATAAAAATAAAAAGCAAACCTAATCATCATGTTCTTCGAGATCTAGTGTATCTAAATCGTCATCAAAGTCATCAACCTCAGCCATCTTTAAATTTGTTCCTCGTTTTTTAACTAAGACTATATTAGATGAATTCTTTATAAAGTTTTTTATTGTAAATTATAAGGATTATATTTATAAAGAATAGAGGGTTCCTTTTTGTGGTTCTATTTACTCTTTCTAAATGCAAAGATTTATAAATTAACAAATCTTCTTGTTCATATCAGAATATTAAGAGATTAATAAGATCTATTAGATTAATCAATTCACATTCATGCCTTTCTAGGCGAATAATGAAATATGCAGAGGATATGGAGGTTATATACTCACTCTGCACTAATTTTTCTATAGTTTTCTTTGGAATATTTTGCATATTAAAATAATATGGGAAAGAAATAAAAGAATCAAAAACGCATGAAACCTTTCAGGTTTATCAAGAAGGTTTTTGATATCCTGTAAATCAAAGATTTCCAGGCTCTTTTATTTCAAAAAAATAAAAAACATTGAAAATTAAAAATTTTCAAGCATTTACATTCCCTAATAAAATGGGAGAAATATAAATATGGCAAAAATATCACCAGTATCAATAAAGTATATCATACATGCTAAATTTGAAGCTAGCGGAGCTATTGAGAAGCCTGATATGATTGGAGCTGTATTTGGTCAGACTGAAGGTTTACTGGGAGATGATCTTGAGATGAGAGAACTACAGAAAAGTGGAAAGATAGGTAGAATTGAAGTCAATATAAATTATGGAGAGGGAAAAACAACTGGAGAAATTGAAGTTCCTACTGCAATGGATAAAACTGAAACTACTTTAATTGCAGCTGCCCTTGAGACTATAGAAAGAGTTGGACCTACAGACACAAAGATTACAATTGAAGAGATTGAAGATGTTAGGGGAAGTAAAAGAGATTATATCTTAGAAAGGGCCAAGAAACTTATGGCTAAATTTGGAAATGATGATATTGAAATTGATGAAATGAGTGAGGAAATTAAGGATGCAGCCAAAATTGCTAAGATGCAAAGTTATGGGACTGAGAACATTCCTTGTGGAGATATTTCAGGAGATGAGATAATAATTGTTGAAGGACGTGCAGATGTAGTTAATATGTTAAAGAAAGGTATCAAAAATGTTATAGCGATGAATGGTACAAAATTACCAGACAGTGTTGTAGAATTAAGTAAAGAAAAGGGAACTGTGATCTTATTTGTTGATGGAGATAGGGGTGGAAATTTAATAATTAAGAATGTTACTGAAAATGCAAAAATTGATTTTATTGCAATGGCACCTGATGGAAAAGAAGTTGAGGAACTAACTGGAAAAGAAGCTCTCCAAGCTTTGAGAAAGAAAATTGCTGCTAAGGACTATAGGATAGATAATAGATCTCGGGGAGTTAAAGATTATAGAGATGAACGAAGAAGTGATAGAAGGCCTAGTTATAGGGAGAGAGATGAAAAACCAAGAGTTGATAGATCTGATGCCCCAATTAAAAAAATGACTAATGATGAGAAAAAGAAAGTTATGGAGATGGTTAGTGATTTAGTAGGAACTAAAGGTGCAATAGTATTTAATGTTAAACTTGAAGAAGTTAAAAAGTTTCCTGCAGGTAGAATTGCAAGCATTGAATTAGATGAGGCCCCATATGTTGTTGTTGTCGATGGTGCAGCTACAAGAAAAGTTATTGAAAATTGTGAAAGATTAGGGTGTAGTAACTTAATTGCAGGTAATTTTGTTAGTACCGACACAAAAATTAATTTAGTTAGTATGTAGAGTTTTACAGCGGATAGTTTTATAAATCTAAATGAATATTGTCTAATATGGTTAAGAGAGGTGTTAGACATAAGAATGAATTTGTTCGACTATACTCTAAAGGTTCTATTATAATTTCAGTTTTAGTCTTAATCTTAGGACTTTCAATTTTTATTTACTTCTTTGAGTTTCAGATTACTAAGTGTGAAAATCTTGAGTGTTATCATGAAAACTTATTAGATTGTAAGAAAAGTTATGTAATTAATGAAGATGATAACTATGTTTATAGATATGAGATTTTAGGTAGTGAGGGAATTAGTTATTGTAATGTGGATGTTAGATTGCTTAAGGTGAAGGATGGAGGGATAGATGCAGAGGATTTAGAGGGCCTTAATATGATTTGCAAAGCAAATAGATTTGAGAATATATTTCCTCAAGATGATATCCTGGCATGTAGTGGGAAATTAAGAGAAGAGTTACAAGAGATAATAATTGATAGAATGCATAATCAAATATTGCAAAATATGCAACAGATTAAAGAGGCATTTTAGGCCTCTCTAAATAGGGGAAGCAGAGGATCAAGCTCACTCTAGTTATCTTCCTTTGCTTTTTCACTCTTTACTTCAGATGACTCTAGGTATACTTCAGTATACTTTTTAGTGTTTTTTTGAGTGCCATCGATCATTCTCATCAGGCTTCTAGCCCTTTGAGGTTGGGTTTTTGCAGTGTTTAGTATAAACAACATTTTCTTAAGAACATCCTCATAAGTTTCCCTAGAATTTTCCTTAAGCTTATCTAGTCTTTCTTTGGTCTCTTTATGCACTTTTATCGTCGTTATAATTTGTTTCTTCATTTTACTCGGGGGTAAGTATACTAAGGTATACTTATAAGCTTTATGCTATATGTTCTTATTATATAGTTACTACACTAACCAAAGGTTTATAAACCAAATTAGGGTCTTTTTATTAATTAAATATGAAAACATTTAACATGAAAAGCAAAGCAATTATGGTTTCTTTTATAGCATTATTTGCTATAACATTTGCCTTAAGTACAGTTGTTGCACAAGGTTTCGTAGATGTTACAGACGTTGAATTCAACGGTGTATCTATGAGTCTTGACGATGTTGCTAACGCAATCGCAATTGACGCTTCTGATTCAGTTCCAGTTGAAGTAAAATTCAACTCAAACGCTGATGTAGAAGATGTCAGAGTTAAAGTTTATATAGAAGGTTTCAAGAATGATATTGAAGATGAAACTTCAAGATTTTTGATTCTTGATGGAAACACTTATGTGAAGAGATTCACATTAAAGATGCCTTCTACTGAAGACTTTGATGATTTAGATGATAGTTTAGAGCTACTTGTAAGAGTTAGCGCTAAGGGTGAAGCCTCGCAAGAGATTTCAATCCCTTTGACAGTACAGAGAGAACTTCACAGTTTGAACTTATTGTCAATAGATTTATCTGATGTTGTTGTTGCTGGTAACAGTGTAGCTGTTGACGTTGTTGTTGAAAACAACGGTTATGACAGACTTGACAACATTTATGTTAAGGCCTCTATCCCAGGTTTAGGAGTTTCAAGAAAGGTATACGCTGGTGATCTTAATCCAGTTGTAGATTCAAATGACGATGACATCAATGATGCCGTTGTTAAGAGAGTTTACTTAACTATACCTAACAATGCAGCCCCAGGTAACTATGAGATAGAAGTTGAAGCATATAACTACGACGCTAGCATTACTGCAGTTGGAAGAGTTGTTATTGAAGATGTTCAAGGTGGTGTTTTACCATCAGCAACTTCAAGAACAATTGGACCAGGACAAGAGACAAATTTTGACCTTGTTCTAGTTAATCCAAGTAACAGAATGATTGTTTACACTATTATGCCTGAGGAAACAAAGGGCGTTCTTGTAGACGTATCAGATTCTGTTGTAGCAGTTGGTGCTGACTCAAGTAGGACTGTAAAGGTTAAAGTAAGAGCTACTGAAAGTGCTGATGAAGGTACTTACGTTGTTACTGTTAATGCAAACACTGATACTGGTGTTGCAAAAGCGGTAAGTTTTAGCGTAAGCGTAGAAGAGCCTTCAAAGGTTAGTGTTACTGGTAACGCAATTGGTACAGCAAACAATGCTGTTGTACTTACTGTTGTTCTAGTAATCATTTTCGTAGTATTGCTAATAATTTTGATAGTATTACTATCAAAGAGACCTGCAGAAACTGAAGAATTTGGAGAAACAAACTACTATTAATAATGTAGTTTGAATCTTTAATTTTTATTTTTTTTATTTTTCTCCTTTTTTTCTTCTTTTAATTTTAAACTGAAGAGGTATTGAATTTATATGATAGCCTTAGCAAAAAAGAATAGATTTTATGGACTTGGAACACTATATAGTTTTTATTTAGGTAGTCAGGATGAAAAATATTTTGTTACAGGGGAAGTGAAATTTACAGAAAGGATATTACTTGATGCCCATGGTTTAAATTCTCTGCCCAAACATGTTCAAGTAAAAGATGTTACAAACAAACTTGAATCAATTCAATCTTGCGGATATTCAATTACAAACCTGGATAACGTAGTATAATTATTCTTAGAAATAAACTCACTATATAATTCCATGAGCCTTACTTGCTTTAATCAAAAAGAATATAACTATTAATATTAATAATAATAAAATTCCAATTATTAGATAATAAACTATAATTGTTGGATCGGATTCAGTTTCATTTGCGGATTCAAGAGTATCTCCAACTCCAAGATCAATTGGATTTGAAGTTGTAGAGGGGTCAGATTGATTAAAATCAACATCCTCAGTATCATCAGGCACACTACCACTATAATTGTTAAAGACTTCAAAAAATACTCTGCTCCCAGATATATTTCCATCACTCGCATTTGCATAAACTCTAACTTCATGATCTCCCCTTTTCCACACAATATCTGTTATATTTTGACAATTATCCAGAGTGATATTCACCCTAAAAGTACCATTAGAATACCAACAACTACTAACATTGTTAAAAGCTACAGTGTAGTTAATATCTAACTTTTTATTAAAGGTATTACTATTATTAATTGGATAGACTATGTCTACAATACCATCATCATCAAAACTCTTATTTGGTCCGGGGGCTGTATTTGGACCTGAATCGTAATCAAATTGGATTCCCGTGAATAGTAGAGGTGTATAAAATCTGTTTGTATCTGAGTTAAATTTGTATTCAGTTAATATGTTAGTAGTTTCTTCAGATATATCAAATTCATTATTGCCATCAACAGTTTGATAATTTGTGAATTGATAATCTGCTCTACCTTTAACATAAAGTGATTCAATTTCTTCTAGGCCTATTGCTCTATTAAATATCATCAAGTCATCTAATGAACCGTTAAAACAATTTGAAGCTTGACTGTCACACCCTACTAAGGCGTTATCTGTATTGATAATCGGGCCAGTGGTTGTGTCAATAATAGTCCTCTCTAATTTTCCATCAATATAGATAGATAAATTATTATTCCTTATACAAACAATATTATGCCAATGATTATCTCCAGTAATACTGCTAGAAGTTACACTAGAGGTATCTGAACCATCAGAGACTTGGCAGATAATTCTAGTAAGAGTATCTAAAGATAGTGCGTAGTTGATATTACTCCCATCAGATTTTTCAAGTAGATAATTATTTTGATCATTTCCAGGATTTCTTATCCATGTAGATATTGTAAAATCATTAGGCATTCCTATACTACTTATATTAATATGATCATCAATGCCATCAAAATTGAATGATTCTCCCCAAATCCCATTTGTATAGCCCACCCCTCCCTTTTCTACCCCATTATGGCCCTCACTACTTGCATCGTTAGCGTTCCCATCTGCATGCCAGTAACCAATTAGTCCATTATTAATACTAGCCCCTGAGTCGTCATTATATCCTTTTGAAGGGTCCCAGGCACCTATTCTTAACTCTAAGGAACTACCTAATAAATTGTTAAAATTATCTGTAACAATCTCAACAGTATCGCTTCCGACATTATCCTGTATATTAAATTGCCTTAGAGTTATATTCCCAGAGGATTCATATCGTGCAGATTCATTATTATAGATATTAGTGATCTCTAAGGGGTCTAAACTAACATTGAAGATCATAAAATCATCCACAGTACCTTCAAAAAAAGAACCTAATCCTGCAGTTGCTATGATAAAGGGTTTAGAGTTACTCAATGTTCTCTCATCATTAGTTTCATTAACTAATTCGCCATCAAAATATAATCTAACCCGGCTATCTGCAACTGTTTCTCTAGTTAAGGCCAAATGGTGCCAATTATTATCGCTATCTCCAAAACTAGTTGCCACACTACCATTATTATATGCATAGCTCCCATCGGACCTAGTAAAAATTACTGGCCCATTCTCCATAGCATCAAAATCATCCTTAGAAATTATGGCCTCATCAATACCCTCTCCCTTAACCCAAACAGAAATTGTAAATGCTTCATCTTCAAAATCAAATAAATCATTATCTCCATATCCTATAAAATCATTATCTCCATCAAAATTATAACATTTACTATAAATACAATCAACAAAACTAGGCACCCCGTTAATTACACCATTATTAGACTTTGCATAATCATAAGCAAAATTAGTTTCATCATCTTCATCAAATGGCATATAAAAAATGAGATTGGTATAAGGTACGCTGTCACTAATATCTAAATGTGTAAAATTAACTTGCTTAATAATTTCCTCATTTATACTAACATCTATTATTGAGGTAGTGTTAATATCGTCATCCACTGAAACTATTCCTATGGTACCTAATTCTCCCTTAAGGTTTAAATTATTTAAGCGCCCCGAAAGAAAGTATAATGTTATAACTAGAAGCAAAACCAAAATAATTAAAGTCCAAGTTAAAGATTTCTTTCTATTAGTCTTAGTTCTCCTCTTTTTCTTCATGAATGTAATAAAACAATTTAGTTATTAAACTTAACTCTATCTAAAATATAATCTGCCCTTTTACTTACAGACATTACTGGAACTTGGATAACGTCACAACCCAAACCCTCATAAACTTGAATAAATGACTCTTGTAATCTTTTTTGGTCATCTAGTGAATCTTGCCTAAAATTATCTTTCTCCATCTCAGGCAAAAGATCCAAAATAAAAACATAATCTGGAATATGCTCTTTAGCATAATTAACCATAGATTGGGGAGCTTCATAACCTATAACTGGATAATATCCAATTGTATCCCCAAAACCTCGATCACTGAACCAAGTCTCTTGTGGGGATACATCAAATAACTTCTTTTGTAATTCAAAAATGGCTTCTTGAAATGGTCTTCTGTCAATCTCATTTATCGACTTTCCAGAAAATCTATTATCTTCTGTGGCAACTTTTCGGGCAGCCTCTTCTAAAGCATTATAGCCCCTTTCTCTTAATTTATTTATTACAGAGGTTTTCCCGACTCCGGGGCCTCCTGAAACTATTACTATCATAAAAAAATCAAACATTTATTATTTAAAAAGATATATCCTTAAAATTTTTCAAATTCTTTGGCTATCCTTAATAAATTATTATCTTCCCCTTTCCAAGCTAAGATCTGCATTCCAACAGGAATATTATCGATTTTTCCAATAGGGATGCTTATTCCAGGAATCTCAGCTATATTAGCTAGAACTGTGCAGGTGTCATAATTATATTCCTCATCTAAACTCAATCTTTTTCCAACCTTATGGGGAAGTTTAGGTACTGTAGGTAAGATAATGAAATTATATTTCTTGAATGCTTTTTCAAATTCCTTTTCAATAATTTTCTTAGCAGCTAAAGCTTTTCTGTAATATTTTCCAGCATATTCTGCCCTTGTGATTTCTTGACCTCCAAGAATTCTTCTTAGTACTTCTTCGCCACAACTATCCTCAATTTTTAATCCAAATTTTCTACCATCAAACTTTCTAGTTCCAGAAAAGAATTCTGTGTAAACAATTGGGTAATAAGTCTGTATACCTAAATCCATATAATCTAATTTAATCTCATTACCTTTCCATCCCTTAGATTTGCAAACTTCTGAAATCTTATTATTTATTAGTTCCCAAATATTATCTTCGGCATTAATCCCTAGTATTCCAATTTTAATATCTTTTAAATCTAATTTATTTGGGCTAAAATTTCTACTGATGCTATCATGTTTATCTTTTCCAGTTATAATATCAAAAACTAATTCACAGTCTTCAACAGAATTTGTTAAGGGTCCAATTTGATCAAAGCTCATTGCCATGTCTACTAATCCGTATCTACTTATTGCGCCATAGCTGGGTTTCATTCCTACAATGCCGCAATTACTAGCCGGATTTCTAATGCTACCTCCAGTATCACTTCCTAAAGAAAAATCGCAAAACTCTGCAGCAACTCCTGCAGCACTTCCACTGCTACTCCCCCCAGGAATTCTGTCTAAAGCAGCAGGGTTTTTACAAACTCCAAATGCGCTATTTTCTCCAGTCCCTCCACATGCAAATTCATCACAATTTGCCATTCCTAAAATAATTGCATCTTCTGATAATAACTTATCAATGACTGTTGCATTATATCCTGACCTATAATTTGCAAGAGTTTTAGAAGCGCAGCTAGTAATCATACCTTCAACATTAATATTAGATTTAACTAGAAAACCTATTCCTGCCAATTTGCCAACCTTTTTACCTGATTTAATTCTAGCATCTATCTTTTTGGCATCCTCTACAGCATCTTCATTTAAATGTAAAACTATATTCATTTCACCGTTTTCTTTAGTAATCTTATCAATAAAATTACCAATATTATTAGCTGCTTTTAATTTTCCTTCCCTAATTTCTTTTATTTTTTGTTTTAACATTTAAACTCTTTCATCAAGTATATCTCCAGGTTGATAGGCCCTTTTATTTTTTGGATGGTATCTTTGATCTCTAGGTCTCTCTCTTTCATCATCTATTTCTGATCCTGTACCAATTTCTTTAATGGCTCCTTCATCTTCTTCTGAAGGAGTTTTAATTTCTTTTTTATAGGTGTCTTGTCCCGTAGGATTTCTTCTATATGCTGAGCCATAATCTGTGTTTCCAATTCGTGTCATTTTTTCCAAGCACCTTTTTCGGCAATTATAAAGTCATCATTCTTATCTGGAGCATTACCTAGAAGTTTAGATTTAAATCCCTTACATTGATCCTTAGAATCTTCTATTCTCTCAGACTCATTCCTTATTACATAGAAATCTTCATCTTTGTTAATCTTAACTTTATCAAGAGCCTTAGCAAACTTATCTAGAATTCCTTTAGCATCTTTTTCTATCTTTTCCTTATCCATGTATAAATATATAAAATGCAATATATAAAATTATTCTATCTCAATAAACTGGTGCCCACAGTGCCCTAAATTATAGATGATACTCTTACTAACTCTATCCTCTCCCTCAGCCTCATGAATATGCCCACAAATTACATAGGATGGTTGTTTATCTTTAATATATTCCAATATTAACTCGCTACCAGCATTTAATCCCTGCCAGGTTTTAGGTGCAGCAGAATTTTTGACTTTGTCTAGAATTCCGAATGGGGGCTGATGGCACATTAGAATATCTACCTTCCCAAACTGATCTAAGATTTCTTTAGCCCTAGAGGTTTCTTCTTTAGCATTTTTCATTTTTCCACTAGAATCTAGAGGTTTAAAGTCTCTAACCCAGTTAGTGTCTATGAACCTTTCCAAGCATCCAATTTTAATCCCATTAATATTTATCACTTTATCTTGAAAAATATGAGCATTTTCAATTTTATTTACCTCTTTAATTATATCTGGTAAATCTATTCCTAAATCTCCATATCTCTCTTGAATATTTAATCTTGAATAATCAAAATCTCCAAAAATAAAATAAACTGGGGCTCTTTTAGATAGATAATTCAGAACCTCAAATAAACTATTATAAATCTCATTGAATGATTCTATTTTATCACTATTAGAAATTCCTTCACTTCCTTCAATTCTCTTAAAATATCTCCTTCGAGCAATATCTGCCTTAGATAAGTCTCCTGTAACTAAGATTAAATCAACACCAGAATAATCAATTTTCTTCAACTCTTTTAGATTCCCATGAGGGTCTCCAATACAAAGAATTCTCATTTTTTTGTCTTCTTTTTCTTGTCTTCAATAACATTGATGTGAGCTTCTTTTAATTGATCTTTATCTAGTTCACTAGGACTTCCATCCATAGGATTTTGTGCAGATTTATTCTTAGGGAATGCTATTACTTCACGGATATCTGTATAACCTAGCATTAGTGCAATTAATCTATCAAAACCTAATCCCATTCCCCCGTGAACTGGACCTCCATATTTGTAAGCATCAAGTAAGAATCCAAACTTCTTTTCTGCTTCAGCCTTATTCATTCCAATAACTTCCATTATCTTTTCTTGTAATTCAGGATTATTTATTCTAATACTTCCGCTACCTAATTCTACACCATTTAAAACAATATCAAATAAATCCCCTTTAACTTTTCCAGGATCTTTTTCTAAGTATTTTAGATGTTCTTTTTTAGGAGAGCTAAACATGTGGTGTTCAGGAGTCCATTTTTTTGTATCCTTATCATAAGAAAATAATGGAAAATCATAAACCCAACAAAATGCAAATTCATTTGGATCATCTTTATTTTTTCTTAAATCAGGCTTGTCAGTGCCATACTTTTTCATAGATTCTTCATAAGTTAATCTCTCAAACTTTTTTAGTTTAATTCCTAATGTCTTTTCAAAAATATTCTTATACATTTCTTCAACAAAATTCATTATATCTTCAGATTCTACAAAACTCATCTCAAGATCTATTTGAGTATGTTCGGGTTGCCTATCTTGTCTTAGGTCTTCATCCCTCAAACATCTAGCAAAGCTAAAATATTTATCAAAACCTGAGATCATTAATATTTGTTTATATAACTGAGGACTTTGAGGTAGGGCGTAAAATTTCCCAGTATTAACTCTACTTGGAACAATATAATCTCTTGCTCCCTCAGGTGTAGCCTTAACTAAAGTAGGAGTTTCAATCTCTAGGAATTCGTTATCAATAAAATAATTTCTAGTGGCTTGCGAAACCTTAGATCTAAAAGCCAAATTCTTCTGCATACGATTACTCCTTAAATCTAAAAATCTAAACTTTAATTTAAGATCTTCATTTTCTATATTATCATTAATCTCAAAAGGAATTTGGGCTGATTCCCCGATTATATCTACCTTATCTAAAAATAATTCCACCTTTCCACTTGCAAAATCTTTATTTTCACTTCCCTTGGGCCTTAGATTAATATCTCCCTCAACACAGACACAACTCTCCCTATTTAATTTGCATACCTTATCAAAATCAGAATTTTTAGCTATAATTACACACTGAACCTTCCCATATCTATCTCTAAGATCAAAAAATGCAACCTTTCCGTGTGCACGAATAGTATCTATCCACCCACATAGCTTAACCTTTTTTCCAGCTAATTTCTCATTAACTTCTCCTAAATTATAGTCTCTTAACATCAAAGTATCTAATTTTCTAAACTTATAAAGTTATTCCTAAATCCTTAAATAAGCTAAATTATCTCAAAATCTATGAATAAGTTCATTATAATTCTAATATTAATTATCATTGTAACTATGCTATTAACATTTACTCATACAAATATTTCAGTTTTAGTGAGTGAAAAAATAAAACTAAACACCTCCTCATTTACTAAGGCGGTATGCGAGGAAAAATATTGTCAAGATTATCTTTTTAATTGTAATAATGAAAAAATTATATCTATAGCTCCAATAACCGGCGCTGCAGTGAAATTTGATGAAAACTGGAAGGATCCAAGAACTGAAGAACAAATTGGAAAGTTGTGTTAGGACTTTTTCTTAATCTTTTTAGTTTTGCTAACTAATCTATTTTCTTGAGAAACATCTGTAACTTTTAGTTGTATTCTTTTGTCAAATATCTGATGACTTATCAGGCTAATTATATAGAACATGAAGGCTATACCTACTAAGGAATATATCATAGTTATGATTTTTCCAAGATCTGTTTGAGGAGATAAATCCCCATAACCAATTGTTGTAGCAGTAATTACCATGAAGTAAGTTGAATCTAAATAACTCCACCCTTCTACCTCATGATAGATAAAAGTTCCACCAATTAGAACTATTATAAAACTTACTACTAATAAAGTTGAATGCCACTTAATTCTCATTTATACACCTCAATAGAATAATATTATTTTATGAGTTTATTAAGTATTGTATTAGCTTCCTGGCCATTAATTCTCCCCTTGAATTTCTGCATTATTAATCCCATGTAGCCTCCAATGCTTAAGCCTGGTTTTTCCTTAATTATTTTGGCAACCTCACTTTCAACATCTCCAAAATCTGCCTTCTCAATTTTTAGAGCTTCCACTAGACTCTTTCCATTAACGATCTCTTGCATAACTTGCCTCACGTCAGATTTATCTAGCTTATTTTGTTTAATACTATAAATTATTTCCTCAATAATATCTAGATTTATCTTTCCAATTTGTTTTGGAATCTCAATTAATAACTTATAGATAAATCTTGGTTCATTATATATCTTCAATAAGTTAGTAAAGTCTTCTAGATTATTTTCTTTTAATAGTATTTGTATTTCTTCATCTCTTAATCCCTTTTTCATTAGATCGATTTTAATTTCGCTTCTAAGTTTAGGTAGTGTTCTTTTAGCCTCATCGGTTATTTGTTTACTAATTCTAAGTAAAGGTAAATCCGTCTCAGGATACATTCTAGCTGCACCAGGCATGGGCCTTAAAAACTCACTAGTGCCATCAGGTAATGCATTTCTAACTTCTCCCAATAAACCCTTTTTATCAAGATTCTTTTCCTGCCTTTTAACTTCATGTTCAATAGTTGGAATAAACATTTTTACATCTTGAAAACCTTTGATTTCAATTCTTGGATGACCCTCTATACTAATGTTTACATCTTGTCTGATTGTTCCGATCCCTCGTTTAACCTTGCAACTACGTAAAATATCTCCCAGATATAATGCAACCTCTTTAGCTTGTTCTGGACTCTTAATATCTGGTGCAGTTCCAATTTCAATTAAAGGTATTCCCAATCTATCTAATCTAAATCTTCCCTCTTCACGATCAACAACCCTTGCTGAATCCTCTTCTAAACTGATATTATCAATTCCGACTCTTCCACTTTTGGTTTCTATATATCCATTTCTAGCAACTAAAACTGTTCTTTGGAAACCACTAGTATTACTCCCATCAATAACAGTTTTCCTCATAATCTGACTGATAGGGAGTATCTCACAATTCAAAAGTAGAGCAATATGCAATACTGTTTGAAGTGCTTCTTTATTAATTAAATGAGGAGGTTCTTCATCTAATTCAACTAAGCAAGTACTATCATAACCTTCATAAATAAATTCCCGATCTTGCGAAGCCTCATGTTTTGCAGCAATATCTACTTCTCCTGATTCTCCTGCAACCGCATGTAACTTTCTTTTGATCTCAAACTTTGGATCATCTTTACGAAGTACTGACTGGCAATTACAAAATAATTTATTAGTATCTAATTGCTGATGTATTTCGATTCCAGATTTTATTTGCATAGATAAGCTAGATAAGATGGGTTAATAAAATTAATTATAGAATCCTGTAAGACTTGAAGATTTTTTTCTACTAAAAATAGGTTTATCTGAATTAACTTCCTTAATTCTTCTTAGTTCAGTATCATAAGTCTCACTAAGCTTACCTGCAATAAAATCATAAAACTTATTTTTTTTAGAGGTTGTACTTTGCCTTAATAGCTCTAAAGTAATCTCTACTGCCTCATTACCATTTTCAAGAGATAATTCTTCAGAATCTAAAATCTCCTTCATTCTCTGGTAACCTCTATTCTCTGGAACATTAATTCTAGCCTGGTGATTCCTATAGGAATCATTAGCATCTGCAATAACATCCAAATATTCTTCCCTATCTTCTGGACCTAATACTGCTGGGAAAAACCCCTCATGCTCTAGCATTATATTTTGGACTAATCTAGAAGTTCTACCATTTCCATCATATAGTGGATGCACTCTAGCAATATGAAGGTGGGCGTGTATAGCTCTCTCTATAGGCTCAGAGATACAATGATTTTCAAAAAGTACTGAATCCATTTCTCCTTCTAACTTATGTCCTGAAGGAGGGGTATAAAAACCAGTTCTAGTTCTTAATCTGGCTCTACCATTAGTATCAGTCCGATAGTTTCCAGTATTCTGCTCAGGATCAATAATTTCTCCAAGAGCCAATATTGTTCCTGCAGTTAAAACTCCGCTATAATCTTGCTTACCAAAGTCTATAGCGTTCCTTAGATTTTTAAAATATTGTCTTCTTTCAAGTCTTCTTCTTGATCTTGGGACCCCAACTAACTCTATCTCTGCAGATTTCTTTGAAGCCTCAACTTGAAGCTTATCATAATTTGCAGGCATTGAATACATACCTTCTTCACGCAATAATTCTAATGTGGCCCTTTTTCCATATATATCCTTTAAAAGACTTCCATTGACTAATTGCAATCCATCACTATTTTTCATACTATCTTACCTCATTTTTACCTTTTAAACCTTTCCTTTATACTACTGAATAGTTACAACTTAAATTCACATCAAAAAAACGATGGCCACCACACCTGGCACATAAAGTGTACCCTTCGGGCAAAAAGTGTGGTTTGTTAAAGGCCTAGTTTTTAGGAGTTAGAAAAAATGACTTAGCATCTAAGCTAAGTCCACTGCCTTTAAGCAGGGAGTTATATTTTTTCTAAATTAAGAAAACCTATTTAAACCTCTTTGACTAACAATAGCTATGGTAAAAAGGGGACTTAGTAAAACTTCTAAAGATATTCAGAAATTATCTAAGAATCTGGTTAATACTGGACTAGATAAAAAGGAAAAACAGGTTGAAAAAATTACTGAGGAGATCTTTACCACATTATCAAAGACTATACACCCTAAGAAGAAAAATAAATCTTCATTAGGTCAAAAAGCTGCAGATTGGTTGACAATGTGGGCAGGTAGCTGGATATTTATTATAGGATTTTTTGTCTTCTTGATTTTTTGGATGGCATTAAATACCTATTATTTGAATAGTTTTATATCTGGAGATCCCTTTGATCCATTTCCATTTATCTTACTTAATTTAGTTCTCTCGTGTTTAGCAGCAATACAGGCCCCAGTAATATTAATGTCACAAAATAGAGGGGCTCAAAGAGATCGGTTAAGGGCAGAATATGACTATCAAGTTAATAGGATGGCTGAAAGAGAAATTAGAGAAGTTAAAATTTTATTAAGTAAAATTGATAGACGGTTAAAAGAATAATTTCTAGTTTTTTACAAGAAAAATTTTATTCGAAAATTAATTTCAGGATGGAAAATAAGGATGGTGAGTTTATACCTTATTTGCCATCAAAAAAATAATAGACAGGTGGTCTAATCCCTGCCAATTTAATTCTAAGAATCATAGAATGCTATGTGTAAAGGGTCGTTCTACCTCCATAAATTCTTAAATGTGATTTTTTATTTACCATTTTAATTAAGCGGATGTGGCAAGCGGTCTAATTCTCACCACATCCATATTAAGGAAACACAGAAGGCTATGTGTAAAGGGTCGTTCTACCTCCAGATTTCCTTAAATGTGATATTCGTCTTTGTTCCATGATCTCTTCCTCGTTTTAATTTTCTTTTTCTTCTTTGGCCTTACTACTGCTCTTAATCTTCTTCGGATAGGTTTTGTTTTCCTGTATTTTATAAAGAATATTATTGCAAGTATCATTAATATCAGGAATAGGACTATCATTGAAATCAGCCACCAATTAGTCTTATTTCCAACTACTTCGAATTGATCACTAGCTAGAGAAATTACATTATCATATTTTACATTGGCTACAACTAGATAAGTTCCAAATTCAATGTCTGAAGGTAGATTCAATATCTTAAAGTGAGAGAGTGTTGTCTCAACTGCAACAAATTCATTCTGACTGAATATCTCATTACCATTGAAGTCTTTAACAATATATTCTACATCCACATCTACCTTTCCAACTTCTCCTAGATTCAATAAATTCAATTGTAAGAACAATTCCTCCCCAGGTAATAGTTTCTTATACTTCTTTGGAATCTCTATTGAAATATCAAACAGGGCCTTCTTACTTCTTACTGATTCTACTATGAAAACCTTCTTTACATTATTTCCGCTCTTGACTTCAAGATTTCCAGTGTATTCATCTGGGGTTGTATCTGCAGCAGCTATGAAAGTTATTTTAATTGTCTTAGATTGGCCTGCAGCTAGATTAAATTCAAAGTCTGATAGATGGGCTAAAGAATCCAAACTAGAACTTAGGGTTAAGTTAAAGCTCTGAGTACTTGTATCTGTGTTTGTTATTACTAAGTTTTCTTGCTTAGACTCTCCCTGAGTTAGAGATGCATGTATTAGAGTCCTATCTAAATTGAAGTTTCCTCCAGTGTTTATTGTACCTCCTCCTCCGCCACCGCCACCGCCACCGCCTCCTCCACCAGTACTTGCTGCAGCAATAGTAAAACTTCTAACACTACTATTCCCTACATTTCCACTATCATCCGTACAGTTAACATTCCAATTAAAAGTGCCTTCTCCAAATGTGCTTGTGAAATTATGAATCCCGCTTAGACCTATAGTTGAATTTGTAGTATTTATTGTACTATCTATATGCAGGCTACAATTATTTAGAGTATGGGTATCTGTAATATTGAATCCGAATACTATTGTCTCTGCGCTAGAAGTGTAACTAGCTGAATTAGCAGGATCTAGTAATCTGACCACTGGAGCATTACTATCACTAGAATTTATTGTGAAACTAACACTAGTCTTGTTTTCATTACCTACGGAGTCATTTGCCCAAACTGTAACATTGTGTTGACCTTCGCTCCAGTTTATTGAAGTTAGGTTATCGCAACTTGCAAGAGTTGTATTTACTAAATAGGTATCATTTGAATACCAACAACTATCTAGTGTTGCATCACTGACTGTATAATTTACATCTAATCCAGCGTTACTTGAATTGCTGTTATTAGTTGGGGTTATTATTGTTAGACTAGGATTTATTGTATCTATTGTGAAACGAACTGAGCTACTATTCTCATTTCCACTAGTATCATTTACATAAACTGTAACATTATGTTGGCCTTCAACCCAAGTTACACTAGTTATATTTGCACAACTCGCTAACGTAGTATTTACGGAATAGGTGTCGTTAGAATACCAACAAGAGCCTATTGCAATATTATCGCTAGTTGTATAGTTAATATCTAGCGCAGTACTTGTGCTGTTAGTATTATTTGCAGGAGTAGTTATTGTAATTCCTGGATTGGTATTGTCTGCCTCAGTTATGTTAAAAGTAACTTTACTGCTATTCTCGTTTCCAAGAGTATCGTTAACCCAAATTGTTACATTATGGTTACCTAGGGTCCAAGTAACTGAGGTTATATTTGTACAACTCGTCAGAGTTATGTTAACAGTATTTGAATCGTTTGCATACCAACAACTAGCTAGATTAGTATCGCTTCTTGTGAAATTAACATCCGTTTTATTATTTGTATTCTGAGTATTATTTATAGGGTCTGTGATGTTCAAACTAGGATTTATTGAGTCTACGGTGAAACGAACTGAGCTAGAATTCTCATTTCCACTTGTGTCGTTTGTATAAACTGTTACATTGTGTTGGCCTTCAGCCCAGGTTATTGTTGTTAAATTTGTACATGAAGCTAGAGTCGTGTTTACTAGGTAAGTATCATTAGAATACCAACAACTATCTATTTCTATATTATCTCCTACGGTGTAGTTAACGTCTATGGCATTATCAGTAGTATTGGTATTATTACTTGGAGTTATAATTGAGATATTTGGAGCAGCTGTATCTATTTCAGTTATATTGAAAGTTACGCTAGTTTTGTTTTCATTTCCTACTGAGTCGTTAGCCCAAACTGTTACGTTGTGGTTTCCTAATGCCCAAGTTACCGAAGTGATATTTGTACAACTTGCCAAGGTAATATTTACTGTCATGCTATCATTGCTATACCAACAACTACGAACTATTGTTGAGGCATCGCTTCTTGTAAAATTAACATCAGTTAGATTACTTGGACTCTGGGTATTATTACTAGGAGTGGTTATAGTTAGCGCTGGACCTTTAGTATCCACTGTGAAACGAACTGAACTACTATTCTCATTGCCACTACTGTCATTAGCATAAACTGTAACATTATGCTGGCCTTCAGACCAAGTAACTGAAGTAATGTTTGCACATGAACTTAGAGTTGTATTTACTAGGTAGGTGTCGTTAGAATACCAACAAGTTTGCTGACCACTAACGGTATAGTTAACATCTAAGGCAGTATTAGTGGTATTAGTGTCATTAATTGGAGTGGTTATTGAGATAGGAGGATTAGTAGTATCTATTGTGAAAGTAACTGAATCACTCGCCTCATTACCACTACTATCATTTGCATAAACTGTTACATTATGCTGTCCTTCTGACCAGGTTATTGTAGTTAGGTTAATACAACTTGCCAAGGTTGTGTTTACTAAATAGGTGTCGTTAGAATACCAACAGCTTTCCAAATAAATATCTGATGCAGTGTAATTCACATCTAATCCAGTGTTGCTTGAATTGGTATTATTAGTTGGAGTAGTTATTGAAAGAGTTGGGCTTGTGCCATCAGTTACATTGAATGTAACTCTGCTACTATTCTGATTGCCAAGAGTATCATTGACCCAGATTGTCACATTATGATTTCCTAATACCCAATTTACTGAAGTTATATTTGTACATGAAGCTAGAGTGATATTGACAGTCATACTATCATTACTATACCAACAACTAGCTAGATTGGTATCACTTCTTGTGAAATTAATATCTAAGTTAGTATTTGATGTTTCAGTATTATTTATAGGATTAGTAATATTCAAACTAGGATTTATTGTATCTATTGTGAAACGAACTGAGCTACTATTCTCATTCCCAGTTGTATCATTAACATAAACTGTAACATTATGTTGACCTTCAGACCAAGTTACTGAGGTAATATTAGTACAACTTGCTAGAGTAGTATTGGCTAAATAAGTGTCATTACTATACCAACAACTACCTATACCTTCTGAATCTCCAATAGTGTAATTTACATCTAATCCTATATTAGTAGTATTAGTATTATTAGTTGGGAATATTATTGTGATGTTTGGAGATACTGAGTCTCCTTCTGAAATGTTGAACTTAACACTTGATTGATTTTCATTTCCTGCACCATCACTAGCCCAAACTGTTACGTTATGAGCGCCTAAAGACCAAGTAACTCCTGTTATATTGGCGCAACCTGAAAGTGTGATATTTACTAAGTAGGTATCATTACTATACCAGCAACTGGTCACTCCAACAGCATCACTAAAGGTGTAATTCACATCTAAAGCAGTATCTGTGCTGTTGGTATTATTAATTGGAGTGGTTATTGCTATGAATGGAGGAGTAGTATCTCCCTCGGTAGTATTAGTAACATTATATGTGTAGACATTAAGGCCTGTTAAGCTTGCATCTAAAACTGGGCTATAGAATGAATGATTAGTTGCAGTAGTACTATAGTTTCCAGCGTGGAAAGTGAAATTTAGACTTATATTTGTACTTGCATTATTTATTATGAATGAATTATTCCCTGAGAATACTTGTTCGGCAGTATAGAACCAGCTACTATTATAATAACCAATACTCAAATTCAAACTACTATTAGAATAATTCTGACTATTTGCAACAACTTGTATTTCATTTTTACCTAAACTAATATTTAGGTTACTCTGATTAGCAAATCCTTGGAACCCGCTTGAATTGAATCTAGGTGATTGATTATTGTAAATATTCTGAACATCTGTTAGAGATAGAGAGTGGTTGAATAGCATGAATTCATCTACTAAACCATTATAAGCCCCATTACCACTCCCTGATTGTTGACCAATTCTTAAGCTACCTCCAAAATCCTGAATATCTCCAGAGCCAGTGGTATTAGTAACATTAACTCCATCCACATATAATGTAACCGTAGTCCCATCATAAGTCCCTGCCAAGTGATGCCATTGTCTAAGAGATAAATTAGTACCATACTCCAGTTCTATAGCAGTTATATCTGCATCAATATAATAAAATATTGGATTTGTGGTTGCTCCCAAGTATAATGCATAATCCTGACTTCCTCTTTCAAAGACAGTATTATAATTATCATTATTTGTATCAGGTTTAATCCAGATAGAAAAAGTAAATTGGTCATCAAATCCTAGAGAACCATGATTAGCTATATCTATATTATTAGATCCATCAAAGCTATATGCTCCACCATAAATTCCTCCACTCTGATTCCATTTTGCGGTGACATTACCATCATTATTTTTAGCAGTATAATCATAAGTCTTATTATCAGTTCCAGAATGATTAACGTCAAATGGCATATACAATACAATCCCCTTACCAATATCTAAATATGGATCATAGGTGGAAATTGACAAATGGCTAAAGTTATTTTCTAGAGTCATATTCAAAACATTAGAGTCGGAGAAATCTGGAGTTTCTAGTATTAATCTAGTATCATTTATCGAGAAAGTAACACTAGTTTTGTTTTCATTTCCAGCACTATCATTAACCCAAACTGTAACGTTATGATAGCCATATGTCCAAATTACTGAAGTAATATTTGTACACCCTGCTAATGTAGTATTTGCTAAATAGGTGTCGTTACTATACCAACAACTATCTAGATTGGCATCTGATCTTGTAAAGTTAACATCTAAATGAATACTTTCTGAAACACTATTATTTATTGGAGTGGTGATATTTAATACAGGGAGAGTATTATCAATATAGAACGTTACACTATCTTGAGAAGATTGACCACTAGTAGCATTTCCATATACTGTAACATTATGCTGCCCCTCAGCCCAAACTATTGAAGTTAGATTAGTACAACTTGCAAGAGTTGTATTAGCAGTAAATGTATCATTACTATACCAACAACTATCTCTATTCAATTCAGTAGTGGTATAATTAACATCAAGATTAGAATCTGTTGTAACTAGATTATTAACAGGATTTACAATAGTTAGAGTAAATTGAGTTGTGTCATTAACAAAAATTCTCATATCATTTTCTAGAGAAGATAGTATTGGACTAAAGAATGTAGTATTTCTAGTTGCAACGCTAGTCCTATTTCCTGCGTGATAAGTGAAATTCAATGTAAGATTTGTGGTGGCATTATTTATTATGAAAGTATCATTTCCATCAAACCTTTGTTCAGCAGTATAGAACCAGCTACCATTATAATATCCAATGCTTAAATTTAGCTGACTATTAGAATAATTTTGACTATCTTCAACAACAATTATCTCGTTGTTTCCAATTGGTATGCTGAACTTACTCTGATTTCCAAAATTATGTTGGCCACTACTATTATATCTAGGAGAATTATTATTATAGATATTTAATAGTTGAGCATTACTTAAACTAATATTCTGAAAGAACATAAACTCATCTACCGATCCATTGAAATAAGCGCCACTAGTATAATTAACTCCAATCATTAAAGGGCCACTTCCTGATTGATATCCATTATCCGCGGAATATTCACATGAAAAACTCCTATTATCTAAATAAATGTAGGCAGCTATTGTTCCATCTAAGTTACTAGTAGCAGTAATGGCTGCAAAATGCCATTCTCCTAATGTGAAATTTAAACCGTCAACACTAGGATCGCAACCTGTAGCCCCCCCCATTAGAGGGCTTGTTAAATTTCCACTAGTAGAAATATCAAGGAATGTTTGATTTGAGTGAGTAATCAGGTTTTGTCTTTCTCCAGTTTCGGTGCTAATCTCGCTAGTCTTAAACCATATTGTCATTGTAACTGTTCCTGCACCCCCTCCCCCATACAAAGATAGACTAGCATTACTTGTACTCTTTGAAACATTTATGAAATCTCCCTTACCTGTGAATTCATAAGCTCCTCCATAAATCCCTCCAGTTTTATTCCACTTTCCACCGCCACCTAAGTAAACGTCTCCATCATTATTCCATCCAGTGAAATCATAAGTATAATTTCCAGTATGATTCTCTCCAGTGATGTTATCTGCTTCCCTATCTTCTAGAGTAGCATTTATATCAAAAGGATAATAGACAACTAATCCATATCCAGTCTGGAATTGTAGTGCAGTAGCATTATCATTATTATAATAATAAGGAGTATAATTACTGATTACTAAGTGCGTGAAGTTATTCTCTTTAGTTATATTCAAGCTGTCTGAATCATTATCTGCAACATCTGAAATATTAATTACAATTTGAGGATTGCTTATATTAAAAGTAACTTTGGCATTCGCTTCATTTCCAGCTGAATCATTAGCATAGATTGTAACATTATGGAATGCATAACTCCATTCAACATTAGTTATATTTCCGCAGTTTGCAAGAGTCGTATTTACTGAATAGGTGTCATTACTATACCAACAACTTTCTACCTCTAGACCTGCATCAGTTCTAGTGAAATTCACATCTTGGAAAGGATTAGTTAAATTTGAATTATTAGTTGGAAGTATTATTGTTATAACAGGCCCAGTAGTATCTATAGTGAAACTAACACTGCTACTATTCTCGTTACCTACTGAGTCGTTAACATAAACTGTCAAGTTATGTTGACCTTCAGACCAAGTTATTGTTGTTAGGTTAGCACAACTTGCAAGAGTTGTATTTGCTAAATATGTATCGTTAGAATACCAACAACTATTGATTCCTGTTAAGCCGTCAGTTCTAGTATAATTAATATCCATTCCAGTACTTGAATGATTTGAATTATTTATAGGAAAAGTTATATTCACAAAAGGGTTAGTAAGATCTATTTTAAACTGAACTAAACCACTTATTTCATTTCCAAATGTATCGTTTGCATAAATTGTAACGTTATGTGGGCCCTCTACCCAAGTTATTGTAGTTAGATTGGTACAACTTGCTAAGGTTGTATTTACAGAATAGGTGTCGTTAGAATACCAACAACTAGCTAAATTTAAATCACTAACTGTGTAATTAACATCTAAAGTGGTATCTGTAGTATTAGTGTCATTAGCCGGATAGACTATATTTAATGTAGGGGTGGTGGAATCAATAGTTAAAGTCCAATTAGTTAAATTCCATGCGCAATTATTAGCCTCATCGCATACCAAATAATTCCAAGTGAAAGTGTCATCGTAAGGAAGGATTATTGAAACATTACTGCTATTGGCAACTCCACTAACTGATTGTGTCTCGCTTGAATTTATTATTGACCCACTTGAATTATATATGAAGGGTGTTGCATTTACTAGCGCAGTGTTAGTATAATTGGCTGCAAAATTAATTGTTAGAGTTGTGTGATTAGTGTTGTTGGCTGGAGCTAATAGATTTACTACAGGGTTTGCAGTATCTATTGTGAAAGTAACTGAATCACTTGCCTCATTATCTGCAGTATCATTTGCATAAACTGTAACATTATGCTGGCCTTCAGACCAAGTTACTGAAGTTATATTTGCACAACTTGCAAGAGTTGTGTTTACAGAATAGGTGTCATTACTATACCAACAAGTTTCTAGGTGAGTATCTGAAACTGTATAATTTATATCTAAAGCTGTATCTGTGCTATTGGTATTATTTGCAGGAGTTATTATTGTTAGACTAGGATTAGTTGTATCAATAGTGAAACGAACTGAGCTACTATTCTCATTTCCAACTGAATCATTTGCATAAACTGTAACATTATGCTGGCCCTCAGCCCAAGTAACTGTAGTTATATTAGCACAACTCGCTAGAGTTGTATTTACTGAATAGGTGTCATTACTATACCAACAAGTATCTAGGGTAGAATCACTAACGGTATAATTAACATCTAATGCAGTGTCTGGACTATTTGTGTTGTTATTTGGATAAATTATATTGATGCTAGGCACTGTAAGATCTATTGTGAAAGTGACCTTGTCATTTGCTTCATTTCCTGCAGTATCATTTGCATAAACAGTAACATTGTGTTGGCCTTCAGACCAAGTAACTGAAGTTATATTAGCACAACTTGCAAGAGTTGTATTTACAGAATAGGTGTCATTACTATACCAACAAGAATCTAGTGTTGCATCACTAACTGTATAATTCACATCTAAGGCGGTATTTGTGGTATTAGTATTATTACTTGGAGTGATTATTGTTAGGCTCGGGGTTATTGAGTCTATTGTGAAACGAACTGAGCTACTATTCTCATTTCCAACTGAATCATTTGCCCATATGGTTACATTATGCTGACCTTCTGACCAAGTTATTGTTGTTAGGTTTGTACAAGAAGCAAGAGTTGTATTTACTGAA
>Ga0114999_10002284_pt1 | contig 25440 bp, 22 predicted proteins | sample ArcticOcean_MG_C_3_FD_89820 | JGI IMG/M metagenome (GOLD analysis project Ga0114999, IMG submission 89820) | Marine microbial communities from western Arctic Ocean - ArcticOcean_MG_CB8_126 | ecosystem: Environmental > Aquatic > Marine > Oceanic | place: Arctic Ocean: Canada Basin | collected...
CAGTTGCGGCGGGATAGTATTGCGGTGGGCCGCCACCGGGTGCGGCGCTTGATGCGCCTCATGGGGCTGGAGGCGATCTATCAAGCGCCGAGAACAAGCGATCCCCACCCGGCACACCGGATTTATCCCTATCTTCTCGGGTGCCATCCCATCTTAATCTCACCGCCAAGGGACAAGGTTCGAAATGTAATTCATCACCCCATCAACTCCCCTGCAATTGCGTCCATCGCCGCCTTGTGATCGTCGGACGGGAAGAGATGCCTATACCGGTCCATCGTGACAGCGAGGCTACTATGGCCGGCAGAGGGTTGCACGGTCTTTGGAGTAAGCCTTCACAGCATCGATATGGGCGCCAGGCAATCTTAGCTTAGATCTTCTAGACCTGAGCGCGGTCAGCTGCTTGGTGGCAGCTCAGCTTCAGTTGTGAAGTAACCAGAATGTAACCGAACGGGTCCAAATCAAACCGTGTTAACCCGAATAAAATATTTGGGAAAATCCGAAAATGGCGGAAAACCGCACTAAACCGTATTAAGGCGTATGGGCGCGGATGGTTCTATTTGGTTTTCAAGACCGGTCCCTTCAACCACTCGGGCACCCATCCATGCGCCTGCCCAAATGACGAACGTTCAAATCACTTCGAAGCGATTCACCGATGGGACAGCAGAGGCAATATCACCCACAGGCGGCCGGGTGTAAGAAGGCGTAATTCGAAATTCGATAGATCTGCCTCTAATATCGACCTATCCGGTGACGCCACCGCGGATAGGAGAAAATTAAGCCTCCAAACAGTCGAACACATCGCCATCACTCGCATGGCCGAGAATATGGATATGGTGCCAGAGCGCGTAGAAAAGCAGAATCCAGGCGGCGAAATTCTGATGTTTACCGTCCTGGGTGAATATGGCGCGCACCTGCTCGGGCAGGCACAATTCGGCGACGCCCGGCTGCTCGGCCACGAGCCCGCCGAGCTTCACACCATGGCGGTTGATCCACATCCCCACCGGCACGGTAAAGCCTCGCTTATGTTCAAAGGCACGCGCTTCTGGCAGCCGCAAATCAAGCCATTTTCTGAGCAGCCATTTGCCCAGGCGCCCGCGAATTTTGAGGCTGTCGGGTAGGGCGAAGGCGACTTCCGCCACTGCGGGATCGAGGAATGGGGTGCGGCCCTCGACCCCATGCGCCATCAGGCAACGGTCGAGCTTGATCAAGAGATCATTGGGCAGCCATTCGGCGCAATCCACTGCCTGCACTTGTTGGAGAGGGGTGAGACCGGCACCGCGCGCCAGATGCTCAGCGGCCGCGACACCGTCGCGCCAACCGCGCGGCACTTCGCGCAACAGGCCGAGCCGTTCTAGGGCCGAGCGCGCCCGCATGGCTTTGGCGCCGCCGCGCCACCAAGGCCGCGTGGCGCTCCGATAGCGGCCGTACCCGGCGAACAATTCATCCCCGCCCTCGCCGCATAGCACCACTTTCAATTCTTCGGACGCGGTTTGTCCGAGTTTATAGGTCGGCAGGGCGGCGTAATCGGCCACCGGATCATCGAGCGCCGCGGCGACACGCGGCAACAGGGTGAGAAAATCCTGCTCATCGAACTCGATTTCTACATGTTCGGCGCCCGCCGCCCGGGCCACGGCACGCGCATGGGTCCGTTCGTCGTGCGCGCCGCCTTCGGAGAAACCAATCGTGAAGGCACGCACCGGCGTTTCGTTCAGCCGCGCCATGGCGGCGAGCAGGGCGGAGCTGTCGATGCCGCCGGAGAGAAACATGCCGTAAGGCACATCGGAAAGCTGATGCACCATCACGCTATCCATCAGCGCCGTGTCGAGGCGTGCAAGCGCTTCGTCTTCACTTTGCAGTTGCGGCATAGGTGAGGACGGAAGGGCTAAGATTTGGCGGCGCTCGACGATGCGTCCGGCGCGAACTTGAATGGTCTCGCCCGGCAGCAGCCGTTTGATATCGCTGTAGATGGTGTCGCGCCCGGTGGTGAACTGCATGCTCAGCAACTCAAATTGTGCACGTCGGGATATGTCCGAAGCAACGGCGAACCCGCCGGCGATCAGGGCTTGGGGCTCGGATGCGAAGGCCAAACCGAACGCGCCCTCGACATAATAAAGCGGCTTGATGCCGAACGGATCGCGCGCTAACAACAAGCTGTTGGCACGCCGGTCATGCAGCGCCAACGCATACATACCGCGCAGGTCGCGCGCAACGTCCACGCCAGCGCCGGGATAAAGCCGCAGCGGCACTTCGCAATCTGACTGCGTGGTAAATTCGAGATCCGCGTGCTCGGCACGCAACTCAACGAAATTATAAAATTCGGCATTGGCGATCAGCGTCGCACCGGCACCATCGTCGAGTGGCTGATCCCCGGTCACGAGGTCGATGATCGACAACCGGGTATGCGCGAACGCTACATCCTGTACCGCATAGGAGCCGCTGCCGTCGGGTCCGCGGTGGGTCAATGCGGCGCCCATGCGATCCACCGCGCCGCGGTCCGGGCGGGCGCCTTCCAGCGCCATGAGGCCGGCGATGCCGCACATTAGATTCGCACCTGTTCGAAAAAATCCAGATAGCGGCGGACAATGGCCGCTTCTGTGTAAGTTTCGGCATAGGCCGTGCGCCCGGCCTTGGCCAGCCTTGCGGCCAGTTCCGGGTTGTCGATCAAGGTGCGGATCGAGGTCGCCAAGGCCGGCGCATCTTCAAGCGGCACCAAGAGTCCCGTTTCGGAGGGCGAAATCAGCCTCATCGGTCCGGCCGCAGCGGCGGCGACCACCGGCGTGCCATGCGCCCAGGCTTCGATCACAACATTTCCCAGGGGCTCGATGCGCGATGGGCAAACGAATATATCCGCCGCCGCCAACAGCGCGCCGACATCTTCGCGCCAGCCGAGAAAGCGTACCCGCGGCGCAACGCCGAGGCTGTCCGCAAGGGCGCGCAATTCCGCCTTCAGTGGACCATCGCCGGCGATCCACACATAGGTGTCCGGCAATTCGACAAGAGCGTGCAGCAATTGGTCAAACGCCTTGTTGACGTGGAGACGGCCGAGCGCCAGCACCAGCGGCGCCCCGTCCGGCGTTTCGAAATCGCCGCGCGCCACTGCCGGGGCCTGCTCGGCAGAGACGAAGTTGGGAATATAGTGACTCCGTTCCGCCGGCCAAAGTTCGCTCCGAACGTAGCGCACGATGTCTTCAGTATTGCCGATCAGATGATCGCACGAGCTGTAATATTTGAGGTCGTAATAACCGCCGAGACGGGCGACATGGGTAAATTTGTGATCGGTGACGCTGGCCGGACATAGACGGCTTGCCCGGTTCATCCAGGTCAGGATGACATGCGGTGAGAACGACTTAATTTCCCGCCCAAAGGCGCGCCGCGTTGTGAAGTCGGTCCAGCCGCCGAACGGAAGCACCACAGGATGAAGCCCGCCGTCGCGCAGCGCGGCTATCCACGGTCGCCCCCCGCGCACCAGAATATGTTGATCCACGCCGGCGCGGGCCAGCGCCAGCGCTAGGCGCACAAAAAATGCCTCCGCCCCGCCATGCTCGCCGCCGGCGATCGCCTGCAACAAGCGCAAGCCCGATGCGCCGCTGGCGCTATTCATCGTCGAGCTCGGCCTTGAGGTGAGAGAGCAGGGGATAGAGTGCCGCCATGAGGGCGATGGCAAATCCCCATCGACCCTCGCGGTAGCCCTTGCGCATAAAATAGCATTTGAGAAAACGTGAGATGGAACGCCGCAGCGTCCATATCATCGGCGGCAGCTTGGTATTACTGTCGCGCAAATCTGCCGCCCGGGCATTGCTATAGCGTTGTAGGCGGGCGATCATATCGGCAAAATCACGATCGATATAATGTTTCAGTGCGGTGTGCAGCCAGCGTTTGGGTCCGCTCAGTATGAGTGGCGGATGAATGCGGCTCGCCCCCCACTGCTTGGCACCCGGCGTGAACAAGCGGGGTGCCGCCATCACTCCCCACGAGCCGCCCCAGCCGTGGCGCACCAAGCGGGCGCCGATATAATTGTCGAACGGCACAAGAAAATATCCCGGCGCGGCATGGGCGATGGCCTCGTGGATTTCCCGGCCCAACGCTTCCGATGCGCGCTCGTCGGCATCCACTTCGAGAATCCAGTCGCCGGTGCAGAGATCGATACCGGCATGGCGCCTCGGCCCTTCGAGCGGCCACGCACCAGCAATCGTCCGTGCACCAAATTTTTCCGCAATCTCCTTGGAGCCATCGTTGCAGCGGTCAAGCACGATGACGATCTCATCGGCGAAAGCGAGCGTTTCCAAGCACTCGGCCAATTGTTCGGCCTCGTTGTGGACGCAAAGTGCGACGGATAACTTGGGCGCCGACGATGCCCCGGGTTCGCCGGCGCTCATGAAGCCGCGTCCGAAACCCGGGCCCACAAATCGCGCGCGCCGGTCTCCGCCATGTCCACCGTCAAACTCTCCATCAGGCTCCCCGTCGTCCTGTGATCATAGCCTCTTCCGCCGACCAATTCGTCATACTCCAGACCTGTCCGCACGACTGCGCAATGTGCACCCCAGGGCGCATAATGCGCTTCCCGGCTCGGCCCGAACAGTCCCAGTGTTGGGACCCCGGAGGCAGAGGCGATATGCATAAGCCCGGAATCGTTGCCGACAAAGAAATCGCAACGCGCGAGCAGGGCGGCGACGGTCAGCAGATCGAGCTTGCCCACCAGGTCATGCACTTGCGCTGGCGGAAGCGAGTCAATCGCCGCAGCCGCCGCAGCGCGCTCGGACGCCGCGCCAAGGATGATCACCGCCGCACCCGGCAGAATTCCGTCGCTGGCGGTCAGGCGCACGGCCAGCTCGGCGAAATTTTCGCCCGGCCATTGCTTGCCGCGCCAATTGGCGGTCGGGCCGAGGACAAGAACCGGCCCCTCGGGCAACAAACGCACCGCTTCACTTTCCTGCGCCGCGCCGATCCACAAGCGCGGCGCCGGCGGTTCGAGCAAGCGCGCAAGTTCAGCCAGCGAGACCAGCCGGTGCGCCGCGCCACTATTGGGGCGCCAGACCATGCGCCGGCGCGTGATCAGACAATAGGAAATAGCGGACGCCCTGAGATCGATCACCATATGCCAGAACTTCGGCCAACACTGCCACCAAAGAGCTAGCCAATGCAGTCCAAAGCGCCGCTTTTTCAGCGCAATGACGCGCGTCACCTGGGGTATCTCAGCAAACAAAGGCGCGGCGGCGGGGCCGCAAGCGATGGTAATTTCCGCGTCGGGATATTTTTCGATGAGGTGGGAGAGCAGCGCCGTGGAGAGTACCGCGTCGCCGATGCGCGTCGAGGTGATGAAGAGAAGCTTCATCGAAAGATGGTTTCGAACTCGCTTGCCGTTGTATCCCAACTTCTCGAGCGCCCATGGCGCCGTGCCACGATGCTGGCGGATTTGAACTCGTCGTCGTCACTCATCATGCGTATTGCGTGATCGGCGAAATCACTATCCGAATCAGTTAAAAATGCCGATTTGTCGCCAATAACCCGTTCCTTGACCGCGCCCATCGGGCGGGCGACCGCCGGTACACCAACGGCCTGAGATTCAGCCAGGGTGGAGCAATACATTTCTTTTTCCGAGCCGGGATAGAGATGCACCCGGGCGTGGCGGTACGCCTGGGACATGTCTCGGTCTCCTGCCGGTGCCTTGATCACGACGCCGCTCTGCTCAGCGGCGATGACCTTGAGATAAATTTCGTTAAGCTCGTCGGGCAGGGTTTCGCCGGCATCGGCCTGGCTGAACGCCGCGGAATAGATGTGCAATTCGGCATTCGGGACTTTTGCGCGGACTTGCGTGGTCCAGATATCAAGCAGCCATTCAAGCCCGTGCTTGGGATGCGTGGTGACGATGGCGGTCGGCGGGTCGCTTGGGTCCATTTCATCGGCTTCGCGGTATTCCTCGCGAACGCCGGGCGAAATGTTGCGGGTCGAAGATTCCCCGGTGCCGGTATAGGTCTCCTGATGGGTGCGCCCGAGAAATACCAAGCGCGCTTCGGTGCGTTGCAACATGTCCGTCACTTGCGGCTTGTCGAGATATTCGGCCGGGCCGGTAAGCCACAATATGCGGGCGGTGGTGGCGCGCACGAATTCCAGCAGCCGGGGTTTGCGGAACGCAATCAGCACTTCGGTGATCGGCGGGCGACGGCCGTCCCAATCGACCCAACTGACGTTTTCATAGCCCATGGCGTTCGGCGTGCGGTTAATCACGCGCACCACATGTCCGGCCCGCGCCAAAGCAGCGGGCAAGCTGGCAAACGCCTTTTCTGCTCCACCGAGCGGCTGATAGGCGGGTGTCATCCCGTTGAAGGCTATGGAATCATCGACCAGAGTGACCAACATCGTCCGGCGTTATAGCCATCCCCAATCCGCTTGCCAAGCACCCTGGAATACGATGCCTTGCCAAGCGCTGCAATTCGCCTTAACTCATTGTTGAACAACATAGTCGCAAACAATTCATGGCGAGTCATGACAGGCATTTGCTATATCGAATTGGAACACCGGGGTGTCCTGGCGGTGACCGGCGCGGATGCCGCGGAATTCCTTCAGGGCTTGGTCTCCAACGATATCGCCCTAGTCGGCGAGGACCGCGTCGTCTATGCCGCGCTACTCACTCCCCAAGGCAAGTATTTGCATGATTTCATGATTGCGCGCGAGGCCGGCGCGTTCCTGCTTGATTGCGAAGGGGGGCGCCTGATGGATTTAGGCCACCGTTTGGGCGCTTACCGCCTGCGCGCGAACATCGAATTGCTGGATGCGACAGAGGATTGGCGTGTCGTCGCTCTGCTTGGTGACGGCGTCGAAGCCCGGTTGGGGCTTACGTTATCTGAGCCGGGCGCCGCTGCGGCGCTCGAAGGCGGCGGGCTGATCTACTGTGACCCACGGCCCCAGATGCCGGGACTGCGCGCATTCGTTCCGCGCGACTGCGGTTTTGAACGGCTGGAAGCGGCCGGTATTTCTGCCGGCAAGGTGGCGGATTATGAGCGCGCCCGGATTGCCGCCAGCGTACCCGATGGCAGCCGCGACATGACGGTTAACAAATCCACGTTGATGGAATTCGGATTTGAGGCGCTCAGAGGGGTGGATTTTGAAAAAGGCTGCTATGTCGGACAGGAATTGACCGCGCGGACCAAATATCGGGGTCTGGTGCGCCGCCGCCTGCAGCGCGTCTTTGTCGACGGCGCGTTGCCGGCGCCGGGCACGCCGATTATGGCAAACGACAAGGAAGTCGGTGAAATTTGCTCAGGTGTGGACGACCAGACACTGGCTCTATTGCGCGTTGACCGTAGCGCAGAAGCCGAGGCCGCCGGCATCACCTTGACCGCCGGCAAAGTCACACTTCGGTTGCCGGAAAACGATAGCGCTTAGATCAGCTCAAATTGATCGCTCGCGGCGAATCTGCCCGGGCCAATCCTGCTACAACCCTGCGCTCTAGTCTTCTAGACGTTTGCGACTTTGGTCGAATTGTTTGTGATTGGCCTTGAATATATCAAGTAATCTCGGTTCGAAATGCTCTGTCGGGGTCAGGCGGTCGTCACCCACGGTAAGAATTTTATAGGTCTTTTCATGGCTGAACGCCGGCTTGTAGGCACGCTCCGAGCGCAACGCGTCATAAATATCGGCGATCGCCATGATGCGCGCCGAAACCGGAATGTGCTCGCCCTTAAGGCCTTCTGGATAGCCCCCACCGTTCCATTGCTCATGGTGTGAGCGCGCGATTTCGGCGGCCATCTGCAATCGGTCGGAGCGCTCCAGAATCTGATGACCGTAAGTCGTGTGCTAGTTCATCTCAAAGCGCTCATCATCATCTAGACGACCACGCTTGGTCAGGATCGCAGAGTTAACGCTCATCTTGCCAATATCGTGCAATTGGGCGCTGAAGTGAATCTCATCGCAAAATTCCGTCGGCATCCCGACTTTTGAGGCCATCAAATAAGCGTATTCATTGCATCGGATAATGTGATTTCCGGTGTCTTCGTCATGCACCTCGGCGGCGCGGGCAAGCAGACGGATCGATACCATGAAGGCTTCTTCGGTATCTTTTTGTAATTCCTCGATCCGCATTTGTTGAGCGCGCAGGGCCTTGTTCTTGACTCTCAAATCCACGTTTCTTTTATTAATTTGTTCAATTATATCAGCATGTTCAATGATACGGCCAACAATATGATTGAACGGTAAAATCAAATCCACTTGCTTGTCGTTGAAGGCGACGGGATGTTTTTTCTTGCCCGTGTGGCGATTGATTAGCTGTACCACGCCAATCACTTTTTTCTGAAAATTGGTCATCGGGAATGTCAGCATCGAGCGCGAACGGTAGCCGGTCGCCTTGTCGAAGGATTGGTCGAAACCGAAGGGGACATTATTCGGAATAGCGTAGAGATCGTCGATCAGCACCGTTTCGCTGGTCGACGCCACGTAGCCCGCAATCGAGGTCAGCACGATAGGAATGCGGAAATCCGCCTTGCTCAGCCTGATGCGGTCATTTTGTATGCTGTTGGCGACCAGCCAATCCTGCTTGCCGGTTTTGCGCACGATGAATATCGAGCCGGCCTCGGCGCCGGTCATTTGGCGCGCCTTCAGAAGAACACGGTCGAGCAGCTCGCGGACCGTCTGTTGGCCCGGTTGCTCGATAAACTCTAGGAATTCGAGAATTGAACTCATATCTCGAAGACGCTCCCTATTAAATGCCATCCGGATGTTAACGCGGAATTCTGTGCAGGCAAATAACGGGTTTGGTTAGCCCTGATCAAACAAATTCCGGGCAACCAGGCTCCGGTTCTTTTCTTCCGCCAAAAACTTCTAAAATAGGGTTCAGAAGCGAATAGGGGATAGCGCGGAATATGAAGTGTTTCAGCCCGAAACGAAGAAAGCCGCTCCTTGATATCACTCGGCCGCTTGGAAGGATTCCGAATAGCCGCCGTCGCACGCCGCGCCGTGCTTGGCCTTGGCCTCCTCGATCGCGTTCCAGCCGTCGTCACGGCGCCGCGACCGTGCCGCGTCGTCGTCCTGCAACAATCGATCGAGATAATAGTTCAGCAGGTGGTGGATCGCCCGTTCAAGGTTAGCCATCGGCCCTGGTACGAAGGCCCGCGAAGCGACGCCGTTCTGTAACGATTCCAGCATTTCGTAGTCCTCGGTGACGACGAATTCGATGAAATCGCCATAGATTTTATTCTTCTCTTCAAAGCCCGGGGTATCGAAATATTCCTCCGGCAGTTGGGTATAGACCGTGACCAGGCTGGATTTCTCGTCAAGCGGAAGCGTCACCAAGGGCTGGATCAGATCATGACGGCCAAATAAATTCATGGTGGGGCGCATAAAGGTGGTGCAGGCGAAAAGATCCGTCACCTTGCCGCGCAGCCAAGGCATGGTGTCGAACAGGGTCACACCGTTTGGCGCCATTGTGTGGCTCTCATAGGTCGCGTCATAGCCGTATTTATTCAATTTGAAGCGAAAATTGGTGACCGGAAAATGGCCTCCGAAAGAACCCTTGTGAATGACGCCGACATGATACATGTCCATAAAGTTTTCGGGCCCAAATTTCCAATTGCAGGGCACGACGACCTCAAGTTTATGCGAAAGGCGGGTATTCTCCGGCTGCAGAAAGGCCGCAAATTCGCGAATGCCGTCCTCGTCGAGATAGTCGGTCAGGCTCTGGCAATTAGGGTCTAAATTGACGAAGATATAGCCGCCCCAATCGTCGATTTGAGCGCGCGGCAATCCGCACGTGCTGATATCGAAGCCCTGAAAATCAGTGGCGAGCGGCGCATTCAGCAACTTGCCTTGCAAATCATAGACCCAAGCATGATAGGGGCAGGTGAATTTGGCCAAATTGCCCCGCCCGGAGGCGACTTCGACTCCCCTGTGGCGGCAGACATTGCGAAAGGCGTTCATCTTGCCGGCTGTGTCACGGCATATCAGGATCGGCTCGCCGGCAATACGAATAGCGGCGTAATCTCCGGCCTTGGGAAATTCCTCAAGCCGTCCCACGCAGAGCCATTCTTTCATGAAAATGGTCTCCACCTCATGCTGATAGAGTTCGGGCGACGTGTAGAACCAGCCTGGCAAATGTCTGGATTCATGTAGGCCCGCGCGGGTTTTCGCCACTTCCTTCAGCAAATTTTCGTCCATACGAAATTGACTCGCCGACATCAGCTCTCTCCGTGCGATTGGTGCCACAATTAAAATTCCGGAAGATTATAGGTTATGGAGTCGGTATCGAGAACAACAACATTGATCACAAGTTAATCAGCAAGAAATTATGTGAAAACCGAAACTGGCGGAGACGTCGGCTATTCTTGACAATATTTGGCAATGCGTCCTAAATCCGGGCACTGAAGCGAACAGGGGAGGGCATCAAGTATGGCCAGAATCGAAGGCAAAATCGCCCTCGTGACCGGCGCAACCGCGGGAATTGGGATTGCGGTGGCGTTGCGTCTTGCCGAAGAAGGCGCCCACGTCTTCGTCAGCGGCAGAAATAAAGAATCCGGCAACGACGTTGTTGCAAAAATAATAGAAGCAAAAGGGCAGGCCACATTCCTGCCGATTGATGTGGCGCAGGAAGCCGATTGGCAAACCGCCTTAAAATCGATCGAGGAAGCGCATGGGCGGCTTGATATTTTGGTCAGTAATGCCGGCATCACCATGTGGCAAGACATTGAACACACCGCGCTGGAAGATTGGCGCAGTATCATGGCGGTCAATGTGGACGGCGTGTTCCTCGGAACGAAACACGTCATACCGCTCATGCGCGGCAGCGGCGGCGGATCGATCGTCAACATATCCTCGGTGCTGGGCATTACCGGCATCGCCAAGAGAGCCGCCTATACCTCGAGCAAGGGCGCCGTCCGCCTATTCACCAAATGCGCCGCGCTCGAATGCGCCGAATACGGCATCCGCGTGAACTCCATCCATCCCGCCTTCATTCATACGCCGATGCTGGAAGATGCGGCGATGAGCATGTATGGCGACGTCGCCACCGGCAAGGCGGAATTCGGCAAGCTCCATCCCATCGGCCATGTCGGCGAGCCTATAGATATCGCTAACGGCGTGCTCTATCTGGTATCCGACGAATCAGCCTTTACCACCGGCGCCGAACTCGTCATCGACGGCGGCTATACCGCCGTTTAAGCGCCGTGTCCGTCGCCGTATGTGCCGGCGTAATTCCGAAACGGGCGTGACAAAACCTTCGGCGTTGAGCGTGTAGCCCTCGCGCTTGGCGCTTTCCAACGTCTTTGCCGGCCATTCGATGGGGCCGGAATTTTCGCCGTTGATGGCGAGGAGAAGATGTTCGCCTTCGGACATTCAGGTGAAGCCGCGCATGACGCCGGCGGGGACGGATATCGTGTCGTGCAGCCCGATGCGGATTTTGTGTTCGCCTTCATCGCCCCAATAGATTGTCCATTCGCCGCTGAGCGGTATGAATACTTCAACGGTGGGGTGAGAGTGGAGCGATGCGCCTTTGCCTTTCTCGGCGCGGATAATGACGACGTGGAAATCCTCGGCCTCGGGAATCGACGGATTGAGTGCGGGGTCTTCGCAAGCCGCCGAGCCGATGACATGGGCGATCTTGCGCGCATGCTCGGGAAACAACGTATCCAGGCACGCCACTTCACCGAAGGCGAGGTCCTTGAAGCGCGCGGTGCGCTTGCGCATCTGGGCTTCCGTAAATTCTACCGAAGACACTTTGTCTCTCCTCTCACCGGTTTCAGCTTGCCGCCTGTTTGGCTTCTTGGATGACCCGCCAGATCTTGTTCGGACGCAACGGCAGTTCGCTGATTTCGATCCCGAAGGGCTTCAGCGCGTCGCATATGGCGTTGGTGAGCGCGCCCGGCACCGGTGCTGGGATACCCTCGCCGAGCCCACGCGAGCCAATTGGAGTATAGGGGCAGGGCTCACCGGCATCGTGATAGACCTCGATATTCGGGACGTCCGCGGCGGTCGCCAATTTGTAGTTTTCGAAATCCGCTGTCAGTTGCTGGCCGTTCTCATCGTAAATGAATTCCTCGAACATGGTGTTCGACAGGCCTTGAACGACACCACCCTGGATCTGCCCCTCGACGACCTGTGGATTGATCACGGTGCCGACTTCTTCCGAGGTGACATAACGGGTAATTTCGAACTGCCCGGTTGTGATATCGACTTCTACCGTTGCGGCATGCGCGCTGAAGCAAAACATCTGCGTTACCGCTTCGAAATAGGCGGTGTGCTCGAGGCCGCCGCTTTCACCAGGCGGCATGTTGATCGGCGCCATGATGATTCTCTCGGCGACGTCGCGAAAGCGCTGGCGCCGGTTGTTGTCTTTTGCATAGACGATGTCGCCGTCGGCGAAGATAAAATCTTCGGCTGTCGCATCAAGTTCAAGATCATGCGCGACGAAGCGCGCCATCTTGTCTTTCAACACCCGGCAGGCCGCGGCCACCGCGCTCACGGTGTAGGAACCCGCCCGCGCGCCAACCGTGCCCGAGGAAAGCGGCGTTGTCGCCGTATCGCCCGTCGTCAGCGCGACGTCATCCGGCAAAATGCCAAACTCATGCGCTGCGACTTGAGACATGGTTGTCTCGTGGCTTTGCCCCTGCGGCGCATCGCCTTCGAAAATCGCGACCTTTCCGCGCGGGTCGATACGCACGGTCGCGGAGCCGTAGCCGGGTTGATTCTCCATCGGCACCAAAACTTCAGAGGCAACGCCCGATGATTCGGCACCAACCCCAAAGCCAATGCCGATATACCGCCCCTCGCGCAACGCCACTTTTTGGCGGCGGCGGAAATCCACCAGGTCCATGCGCTCGAGCAACAGATCATAGGCGCCGATCCAATTGCCGCTGTCATAATTGAGCCCGGTGGCCGTGGTGTAGGGTAGGTCGCGAATCAAGTTAATGCGCCTGACTTCCGCTGGCTCAATACCGATCCGCCCGGCAACCATGTCGATCGCCCGTTCCAATGCAAAGCGGGTCGGAAAGGCGCCAAACGAGCGTGCCGGAGTCAGCACCGATTTGTTGGTGATCACCACCCGTATGGAGATATCGTAATTTGGCAAATCATAGGCGTTCGGCATCAGCGCGGCGCCCATGAACGGCATGACGAATCCCCAATAGACGCCGGCGCAGCCATCACCATTATCGGCCATGCCGCGATCGCGCAGCGCCACAATCCGACCGTCCCGGTTGGCCGCGATCTCGAGGTCATGAATTTGATCGCGTTCCTGGCTCACCGCCATGAGGTGCTCCTGGCGGGTTTCCTGCCACCGCACCGTGGCATCGAGTTGGCGCGCCAGATGGCAAACCAGAATGGCTTCGCGGTAGAACGGCGCCTTGACGCCGAAGCCGCCGCCTTGGTCGCGCGGCGCGATCACACGCAGCTTGTCGGAGGGTATATCGAGCACATCCGACATGGCCAGGCGGTCGATATGCGGCCGCTGGGTGGTGATCCAGGCAGTCATCCCGTCGAGCGCGTCCCAGCGCGCCAGGACGCCGCGCGGCTCGAGCGGCGTGACGCCGCAGCGGTGCATGCGGAAACGCTGCTTAATGACGACATCGGCATCGCCGAACAGGTGCTCGACTTCCGCTTCGTTCGCCGCCTGGGACTCGGCGGTCAAACCGCCGGTGACGGTCTTGGCGAATATCTCGTTGCTGTCCCAACCGTCGTGGACAACGGCTGATTCAGGCAACAGCGCCGCTTCCATATCGCCGACGTAGGGCAGAGGCTCATAGGTTACGACAACCGCCTCGGCGGCGTCCGCGGCAAGATATTTGTCGGTGGCGACAACGGCGGCCACGGGCTCGCCGTGGAACTTTGCCTTGCCCACTGCCAGCGGCCAAAAGGTCGGGAAATTCGCCTCAAGGTCGGGAACCACCACCGGCTGCGGCAGCGGTTTGATCTCATGTTGAATCGTTTCGCCGGTCACAACGCAGATGACGCCTGGCATCGCGGCCGCGGCCGCGGTCGTGGTGTCGATCGAGAGGATCCGCGCATGCGCATGTTCGGAGCGAACGAGCATCAGACAGACCGCTTCCGGCGCACTGACATCGCCAAAATATTGGCCTTTTCCGGTCGTCAGGCGATGGTCTTCCTTGCGCCGAACCGAGCGACCGATCCACGCGCTCCCCGATTCAATTTGTGGCAATATAGCACCTCCCGCACACTGTCTGTGTCCCACCGGAAGCTGAGCACGGTTCCCGGAACAGGGTCAATGGCTGAGCAGGACAGCGATTCCGTAAACAGAGATGAAGAGCGTAAGGCCGTTTTGGTATACTGGGTTCGCAGTGCGCAGGAAGAGCCGGTTGCCAATTAGTAGATAGACCGCTGCCGCGATGCCTGCCATCGGCAGACTCTGCAACAGTCTCTCGGTCTCGTCGAAGAGTGTCACGATCATCAGTATCTGGACCGCGCCGAAGGCGAGATAGTAATGCGCGACCGTATAGCGAATCGCGCCCTTCTCGCTGTGCTGGCCGGTGGCGAGAATCGCCAGGAGGGCACCGCCGAGATTGGTCATGCCGTGAACCAAGCCCATAACAGCGTGATACAACATCGAATGTTTCGTGACGACGGTCGAGAGCCAGGCATGGGAGCGCGGCCACAGTCTGAGCACTGCCGAGATCAGCATCACCGCGCCGATCAGTATATTGACCCAGGAGCCCAGGGGGCTGCCCTGAATGACCCACAGCCCGAGTCCGATTCCCGGCAGGCAGATTAAATAGAGATGGCGCGAGACGGCCACGCGGTCTTGTCTGGAGGTCGTGACCTGCAGGAGGGAAATGACGAACGATGCCGGTACGAGTAGGCTAATGGCTTCAGCAAAATCATAGCCCAGTAACAGCAGCGTTGGCGTGCCGAAAATCAACACGCCCATACCGAATATCGACTGGACGACCGAAAGAACGGCGATTACCGCCATAACCGTGAGAAAATCAGCGGTCATTAATCTTCCCGCCGATCCGGCGGCCCATGTGGATATTCGTCATTATGGTGAAATATTATGGATTGCTGCGCTACCGGCCGGCAGTGCGATGCCGCCTATGGTGAAGGAACTGTCTGGACTTTATAGCAGTCCCTGACCCCGGCTTGTCTACTTGTCATGCAGGCAGTTGGTCAGCCGTCAGCAAATTCCAAACATGGTCATGATCCGTATAGAGCAGGGCGACAATGTCACCTGCCGGGCCATATCGAGTGCGGCTTTTACGGCATCTTCCTCGGGCGAGACCACAGTGATTTGTTCCGCTTTCACGCCCGACGACAGCAAGCCGTCGCGCAAACGTTCAGACACCTCTGACGGCCCCCGCCCGCGCAATTCGTCCCGGCGAAAACAGATGTAATGATCATAGGCGGATTGCGCTGCAGTCGCGGCCAGATCGTCGATCTGCCGATCGGTGCGGTTGCCCGGTGATGTAAAGGCGACAATATGCCGGCCGGAGCAATCGAGTTGCGCCAGGGCGGCGCTGACCTCGCTGAATTCCGTCGGGTTATGGGCGTAATCTAAAACCACCAGGAACGGAAACCCGTCAAAAAAATCTAAACGTCCCGGCGTATCAGCATGACTGCAATCAAGCGATTTCAAACCGGCGCGGATTTGAGCGAAAGACTGGCCGAGTCCCTGTGAAATCGCCACCGCAAACATGGCATTCTGCACATTGTACATCGCCATGCCGTCGATCGCGGTCGGCACTTCGAATGCCGGCAGAACTTCCACCGCCCGTCCGTCGTCATGAAAATCAATTATTGGGCCGCTGGCGCGAGGGCGCAGAGTGACCGCCATCCCACCAGATGCGATATGTTGCTTAGCAAGCGTTCCTAGGTTCGGCGCCATCGTGACATAGCAGATCCGCTCCACGTCTCTCTGTGCGGCCATGGCGACGCAGAGTTAGTCATCCGCATTGAGAACCAGCAGCTTTCGTGCCGCCTGAGCGACCAGGCTTTTGATCCGAGCCAATTCTTCGATGTCGCGAACTCCATCAGTACCAATATGGTCGTCATCCACGTTGAGAACGGCGCCCACGTCGCACCAATCGAATCCCAGGCCACTGGTAATGATGCCGTGGCGCGCCGTTTCGAGCACGGCGACGTCGCCCTCGACGATCCGTTGCCGATTGACATAGGCGCCGTCCGTTGTCGTAAACCCAACAGTATGTCCGCCATGCTCAAGAATGCGTGCGACCATACGTTTCGTCGTGGTTTTGCCGTTGGTTCCTGTGATGGCGGCAATCGGTACGCGGTACGGTACCCTCGGCGGATAAACGGCATCGAGAATAGGTTCAATCACATCCCGCGATTCATTGCTTAACCAATGCGGCCTGAGCGCGGGAGAGGAATTAACTTCCAAGATTACGGCACCATTATCACGGTATGACTGGCGGATATCGAGCGACTGCATGTCCACGCCGGCGACCGCAAGCCCGAGCGTCGCCGCGGCGCGAACTGCAGCGTTAGCATTGTCCGGGTGGATGGTATCCGTGACGTCGACCGCCGTTCCACCGGTCGAAATATTAGCGGTGGTACGGAGATAAGCCACTTGACCTGCCGCCGGAACGCCTGCCGCATCCAGCCCCTGCATCGTGAGCGTGCGCTTTGCCTGCGCGTCGAGTTCGAGACGCACCAAAAGCTTCTCGAAACCGACACCGCGGCGCGGGTCCAAGTTCACTTGCGCGACCAATTCCGAGATCGAGCTGGTGCCGTCGCCGACGACATGTCCCGGAATCCGCTTGGCGGCGGCGATCAGCTTACCATCAACGACAAGTAGACGATGATCATCCCCCGGGACATGGGATTCGACGACTAACGCATCTTCGATATTCGCCACAGACGCCACGGCCTTCTGCACCGCCGCCGCATCTTTCAAATTCGCGCTCACGCCCAGACCCTCTTGCCCGTTCAGCGGTTTGACGACAACCGGAAAACCGATCGTTCCCGCCAGTTTGACAGCCGATTTCGCCACCTAATCGATGTCGTTTTGCTTCTTGATTGTGCTCTAGCGCGCGACGGGCAATCCAACCTCGGCAAGTAACCGGTTCGTCACTGCCTTGTTGCGGCTCATCCAGGCGCTGTCGCTCGGTGTCCGGTGTATTACGCTTTCGTGAATTATTTTTTGATGGCATCCCTGTCCGAGTTGGACAAAGCGGGCCTCTGGGCTCACCCGGCGCCACGGAATTCCGCGTTTGACCGCCTCGCGAACCAGCGCCGCCGTGGTCATGTCGAGCCAGCGCGCGCGGATGGCGCTTACCAGTTGTCGCGCATAGTCCGCTGAAACCTGGACGAGTGGCTCGGCATCTTCGCTCGTGTTTAGATTTTTTAGCAACTCGATAACGGCGACAATGGCGATACGGCCCGCACCTGCACCGAATTCGCCACCCCGATGTTCGTAAGCTATCTCCTGATGGCCGGGTGTGCCGTCCGCTCCACCGTCGAAAGCGGCATATGAAACCTCCGCCCCCGCGGCCCGTTGCAAGGCGAGTGCGATCGCGGCAACGACGTGGCCGATGCGAAACGTTTCATCGTCGCGAAAATCCGGCGCTGAATAATTCGGACTGTCCTCTCCACCGCCGCCATTTGCTTCCAGCACAGAGAGAAATTCTTCGAGGCAGGCCGTAAATATCGGCCCCAGCCGGGCCGGGGAACGATCGGCCAATTCAGCAAAATCGAGTACACGCCGGACCACGGGAACCGGAGCAACGAGGTTCCTGCCTTCGAAAGTGGATTCACTGACAATCCTGAACTGCACTCAAACGGCTCCCATATTGATTTGGGCTACCGTGAATTCAATCCGGCAACTGATCCGCGCGATCCACAATGATTGCAAAGCGGTCGCCGAGTGCGGCGAGGCTGGCCTCGTGCAGGCTGGCGGCATCGATCACGCCGCCGGAGGGCGTCGGTAAATCGCGCGTGGCGGCGGCGCCAGAGACCAGGGTGGAGCGGTAGCCGAGATCGAGCGCCGCGCGCACGCTGGCGCTGACGCACATATGGGTCATGAAGCCGACGAAAATCAGATTTTTCGCCTTTATCTCCTGCAGCTTGATATGCAGGGTGGTTCCGGCGAAGGCGTTGGGCAGGTCTTTGCTGATGATCGTCTCGCTACCGGCTTGCGCCACCTGCGGCGCGATCTGGCCGCCTGCGCCGTCGAGATCGAAGGCGCCGCCGGCCTGGCCCTTATGTACTATATGAACGATCGGCGCATCGGCAGCACGCGCGCGCGCCAGCACCCGACCGGCCTCCGCCAGAGCCGCATCTACGCCCGGCAACGGCACGCCGCCAGTGACATATTCCATCTGGTAATCGATCAAGATGAGAGCGGAATCAGAAAGCGCGTTCGGCGTCATATCGGCGCCGGCCATTTCCAACAGAGTTTTCGGCTGGCTCATGAAAAATTTTACTCTTGCTGAGTTCAACAAACGGTACTTTATGGCATCGTGAAATGCGATAGAGTCTTATCACGGACGCAATATTAGCAGCAGGATAGGTGGATCAACATGTCAGCCGATAAAAAAACCTACTTCACTCCGAACAGCCATGGTTGGGCGCGGAAGCTCCCGATGTCGGCCGCGGTGCGCGCCGGCGATATGCTCTTTATCTCTGGCCAAGTGAGCGCCGACGCCAATCTCAAGCCGGGCAATCTCGGCGATGTGAAGGCGCAAGCACGTGCGGCCTTCGCCAAGATCAAGTCGCTGGTGATCGAAGCCGGTGGTTCGATGGCGGATATTGTCGATATCATGTCGTTCCACTCCGATGTGCGCGATATGGATGCGGTGTTCGATGTCGGCCGACGGGTGTTCAAGAAGGACTTCCCGGCCTGGACGGCGCTCGGTATGCACGGTACGTACAGCCCCGAATTTCTCGTCAGTATCCGCGCCATCGCCCATCTCGGCGCCGGCAAGAAGAAGTGCGTAACGCCTAAATCGATGGCCTGGATGAACAAGCTGCCGATGTCCGCGGCCTGCACCAAGGGCGATTACCTTTTCACCTCCGGCATCGTTTCGGCTGATGCGGCGGGAAATGTTGTGTCGCCGGGCGATCACTATGCTCAGGCACGAGTTTGTTACGACCGCCTGCGTGATACCTTGAAGGCCAGCGGCACCAGCCTCGATGATGTCGTCGATATGATCTGTTTCAATCAGGATGCGCGCGGCATGGACGATGCCGTCAATTGCTGGTGCAACGAGGTGGTGCAAGACCTGCCGGTCAACGGCGTGACCTCCTATACCGCCATCGCCATGACCGGATTTCACAAGATTGGCATGGTCGGGGCCTATCGCGCGATCGCCGATTTCAGTGCCGGCCCGCGCATCGCTACCAATATCCCGAGTGTGCATTGGTATAAGGAGCGCATTGCGGGAGCGGCGAAAAAGAAGGAAGGCCGACTGATCGGCATTTCCGGCCAGGTTGCTTCCGACGGCGCGCAAAATATCATCGCACAAGGCGACCCGGCGGCCCAAGCGCGCTATTGCTTCAGTCAGATTCGCGGCGTCCTGGAAAAACACGGCGCCAGCCTCGCTGACGTGGTCGAAATCACGTCATTTCATAAGGACCCGCGCGCCTGGCGCCAGGTGATGCAGGTCGGCGAAGAAATTTGGGGCAAAGGCAAGGGACCGGCCTGGACCCCGATCGGCTGCACCGGCCTGTACCTGGAAGGGTATCAACACGAAATCTATGCTTTGGCGATGGTTTGAGGAGTTTTAGAACGTGCTACTAAACGAAGCTCAGTTGGCGGAATTCGAGCGCGGTGGCTGGCTGTTTCTCGAGAATCTATTTTCAGCCGAAGAAGTCGCCGTGTTGAAAAGCGATGTCCCGCGCATCTTCGCACTCAGGCGCGATGAAGTGGTCCGCGAGAAAGATGGCGAAACGCCGCGCACTGCTTTTGCCGCGCAGAATTACTCTGAACCCTTCCAACGCTTGAGCCGCCATCCACGACTAGTCGAGCCGGTACAACAGATTCTTGGCGGGCCGGTGTATATCCATCAATTCAAGGTCAACGCCAAAGCGGCGTTCGATGGCGATGTCTGGCAATGGCATCAGGATTACGGCACCTGGTCGCGTGACGACGGCATGCCGGAGCCGCGCGCCCTCAACATCGCGCTATTTCTGGAAGATGTGACCGCGTGCAACGGGCCCTTGATGTTGATCCCGGACAGCCACCGCGACGGCGTGCTCGGCGCCGGGCACGACCTTGCCACCACTTCTTATCCGCTATGGACGCTGGATCAGGAAACAGTCACCGCACTGGCGGCGGAGAAGGGCATGATTGCGCCGCTCGGCAAGGCCGGTTCGGTGCTGATGTTCCACGGCAATCTGGTGCATGGTTCGCCGGGCAATATGAGCCCTTTCAGCCGTACCATCGTCTATATCAGCGCCTGTCACGTCGACAATCATATCCGCAAATTTCAGCGCCCGGAATGGATCGCCCATCGAGATTTCACCGCGATCGATTGCCTGCCCGACGATTGCCTGACAGCGTCTTCTTGAACGGACCTTCAGACGCCGGGCGGTCGCGTCCGCTCCCTTGGCTACCTCGCATAAGCTCGGGCGCGCAGTCGCGCTTGCCTGAATGCAAAATGCACTCCAGGTGACGGTGCCGCTTTCCTCATTCCGGTTTTACATATTCTTCCAGTTGCCGAGTTTCTCCACCGCATCGGCGACCTGCAGGACGGTCAGGTCATCGAAATGTTTACCGACAATCTGAAAGCCGACCGGTAGTCCGCCGCTCATCCCACACGGCACGCTGATCGCGGGATGGCCGGTGAGATTAATGCATGCGGTGTTGTGGATCATGTTAAGCGAATTGCCGACACGCTCTTCCAACGGTGAATCATTGTCGGGAATCGGCGGCGCCACCATCGGCACTGACGGCATCACCAGCACATCATATTTATCGAGCAATTCATCATAGGAGCGGTTGATTTGGCCGCGAATATTTTGCGCCTTGGCGTGGTATCGACCGTGATAGTCATTCTGTAAATATTCGCCGGCAAGCAACACCAGTTTGGCTGAAACGGATATATCGTTGATGCGGGATTTCGCGGATTTGGCCACATTGTCGAGCAACTGGCTATTGTAGAATCCCGACCAATTGGTGCCGATGCCATTGCCCTTCAACATGAAAGCGGTGGCACCTTCGAGAATAATGATACTCCACAGATGGAAGGCATCCTGATGGCGCGGGTTGGAAACTTTAGTAACACTTGCGCCTTTCTTTTTTAGGCGCGCAATGGTATCCCGTACCTTCTTATCGACGCCTTTTTCGCTGCCGGGCAACCCGGTATCGCCCCACGGGTCCGGAAAGCCGAAACCGTCCTCGAGCACACCGATCTTGATCCCCTTGCAGCCCTTGCCGAGGGCGGTGGTGTAATCCTTCACATAATTCTTTGGAATCACGCCGCGCTGGCGCGGATCGAGCGGATCGGGCCCAGCCATCGCGCTCAACAGGCGGGCGCAATTTTCTACATTATCCGCCATGGGGCCGACATGATCCATGGTCATTTCGATCATCATGGCACCGGTATAGGGTACCAGAGCATAGGTCGGTTTGTGGCCCACGATGCCATTATGCGAAGCGGGAATGCGGATCGAGCCGCCCTGATCGCCGCCGGTGGTGAGTTCGCAATCGCCTGCGGCAATGGCCGCGCCACTGCCACCAGACGAGCCGCCGGCCGAATGGCCAGGATTGTGCGGATTGCGCACCGGCCCGAGAGCACAGGTATGGCTGCCGCCCGAGAACGACATGTCTTCGCAATTGGTCTTGCCGATGACCGTGCCGCCGGCGTCCAGAATTCGGGTGACGATGGTGGCGTCGATATCGGGCACATAGCCCTCAAACAGGCGGCTGCCGTTCATCATCGGCAGGCCGGCAACGCAGACTGCATCTTTGATGCCGACTTTGAGGCCCTTAAGAATTCCCTTGCCCGATCCCTTGATATCGGAGCGCCAATACCAAGCGTTATAGGGATTATCTTCCGGCTTCGGACGATGGCCGGTGGTGCGGGGATATTTGACCTCGGGTTTGTCCTCGGTCATGGCATCGACGCGGCGCGAGGAATTGACCACGCCCTGCATAAACCCCTGGTAGGCCACTGCTTCTTCCTGGTTCATTTCGATGCCGAAAGATTCGGCCAATTCCCGAACCCGGGCAACGCTTGGTAGATTCACTCCGATTGGCATTATTTTTCTCTCCCAAATGCTAAGCGTTATTCCGCGGCTGCAGCAGCAGCGGCAGCGCGCAATCCATTGCTTTGTACTGACGCTTCGATTTCGTCCAACACCTTCCCGGTACGGGCGAACATGTCGTCGATCTCGGCCTCGTTGATAATGAACGGCGGCGCAAATATCACCGATTCTCCGATCGGCCGGAGGATCAATCCATTCCGCTGCGCCGCGCGCACCACCTGCTCGCCGATCAAATGTTCCTCGGCGAAGGGTGTTTTGCTGGTTTTGTCGGCGACGATTTCCAACGCGCCGATTAAGCCGACACCGCGCGCCTCTCCAACCAGCGGATGATCGGCAAAACTTTGCAATCCCGCCTGGAAACGCGGCGCCACGTTGCAGAGATTTTCGAACATGCCGCCAGGCTCCGTGATCAACTCTAAGGTCTTCAGCGCAACCGCGGCGCCCACGGGATGACCCGCCGTGGTGAAGCCGTGCGGAAATTCGCCCAGCGCCTCGGCGGCATGCATCAATTGCGCCTCTATTTCGGGCGACATCAGCACCGCGCCCATCGGGAAATAACCCGCCGTCAGGCATTTCGACGTGCAGATGATATCGGGGCGGAAATTGTAGGTTTGCGAGCCCCACATCTTGCCTGTCCGACCGAAGCCGCACACCACCTCATCGGCGATAAAGGCGATATTATGCTTTCTCAACACCGCTTCGATCTTTTCGAAATACCCTTGCGGTGGCACCAGGGCGCCGCCGGCGCCCATGACGGGCTCGGCGATGAAGCCGGCAATCGTATCGGCGCCTTCGGCTTGAATCAGGGCTTCCAGATTGTCGGCCAGGCGTTGGGCGTAATCGCCTTCGCTTTCGCCTGGCCTGCCATCGCGCCAATAATGCGGGCAATCGGTAAAGAGGATTTCCTCGAGCGGCAGGCCGAAACATTCGATATAGGGTTTACCGTTGAGGCTGCATGAAGCGACGGTGGTGCCGTGATAGGCATTCTTGCGCGAAATGATTTTGCGCTTCTCCGGCCGGCCGGCGCCTTTGTTCAACATCCACAGCATCTTGATCGCGGTGTCATTGGCTTCCGAGCCGGAATTGACGAAATAGACGCGTTTCATCGGCACCGGCGCCAGTTCAATCAGGCGCTCGGCAAGATCGATTACCGGCGCGGCGGTGCGCCCGAAAAAGGTGTGATAGGCAGGCAGCTTTTTCATTTGTTCGTAAGCTGCCTCGGCGATGCGTTCCTCACTGAAGCCAACGACGATGTTCCATAGACCCGAAATGCCTTCGATATAGCGCCGGCCCTGATTGTCGATGACATGTATGCCGTCACCGCGTTCAAGCACCAACGGCCCATCCTCGGCCAAGCTCGGCAGATGGGTGAAGGAGTGGAGATGATAGGCGAGGTCGCGTGCCTCGGCTGAATTTGACTGCTGCCCGCTCATGATCGTTCTCCTCTTTCGTTGGTTGGCATTGCCCGCTCGGCGGCATTTCGCTACAGAATGACCAGCGGAACCCATCTCGACAATCGAAAAGAACAACCATGCCCAAGGTCATCATCCATGACGCCGTCGACCCGGCGGCGCGCGCCCTCTTGGAAGCGCGCGAGAACATGGAAATTGTCACCATAGAACGGGATGAACGAGAGCGTCTGCGCCACGAATTGGCCGATGCAGATTCAATTATCTTGCGCTATCTACCGCTCGACGCCGACGACCTCCGCGCCGCGTCAAACCTCAAGGTCGTCGCACGCCATGGTGTCGGCTATGACAATATCGATATGGTCGCGGCCGGCGCGTGCGGAATTCCCGTCGCAACCATCGGCGACGCCAATTCGGTTACCGTGGCCGAGCTCGCGCTCTATCTCATGCTGGCCGCCGCCAAGCAGGGTCTGGTCTATGACGCGGCGCTGCGCAGCGGCGATTGGTGGCAGATACGCGAGTCCGCTCACATCATCGAACTGTATGAGAAAACTGTGCTGGTTGTTGGTTTCGGCCGCATCGGCAGCCGCGTGGCGCCACGCTGCAAGGCTTTCGGCATGGATGTAATGGTGTGCGACCCCTACATCCCGCAAGCGACGATCAGCGAGGCCGGCTTCACACCTGCGCCAGACTTCGCCGCGGCATTGTCTCAGGCGGATATCGTTACCCTGCACACGCCGTTGAACGACGAAACCCGCCACATGATCGGCACACCCGCCCTGACAAGCATGAAAAAGGGCGCGTTGCTGGTAAACACCTCACGCGGCCCTGTGGTGGATGGCGATGCGTTGAGCGCGGCCATCACATCGGGGCATATTTTCGCCGCCGGCCTGGATGTGTTCGAAGAAGAACCGCCCGAGCCCGACAGCACGCTCCTCAGCCATACCAACATGGTCTTCACCCCGCATATCGGCGGCCTCACCCGCGAATGCTTTTACCGCTCCGCCATCGTCTGCGCCCAAAACTCGCTCGACGCCATCGACGGCAAGCTCGACCCGGCCTATGTCGTAAATTCGGAAGTGCTATGAGCGCACCAACAATATTATCTAGCCAACGGCACCGCCAACCGGAATGCACCACGCATTCCGGCAAGCGCGACCGCGCGCCCGAGTTAATACGAGGTAGACCCCCAGGAGTCATGTGGGGCGGACGCCCCCGCCCGGCGTTTGAGGGACCAAACACAAAGTGAGTAAAGACAGCGGATCAAATTGGACCGCTATCCTGCTGGCGGTCGGGGCGGGAATTGTCACCGCGATGCAGATTGGCAAGGTGCCGCCGGCATTGCCGGTGATCGCCGAAGATCTGGAGCTATCGCGCGTTACCGCCGGCCTGGTTGCGTGCTGTTTTTCGTCGTCGGCGCGCTGTTCGGCGTCGCTGTGGGCGCCATGGCCGACCGCTTTGGCGAGCGCCGTCTGTTGTATGGCGGCCTTATCCTTCTCGGACTCGGCAGCCTGATCGGCGGCCTCGCCGCAGAAACCGGCATTTTGCTGGCCACACGTGTGCTCGAAGGCGTGGGCTATGCCGCCGTTACGGTATCGGCGCCCAAAATCATCTCCGGCGCCGCCAGCGATGTGCCGTTCGCTATCGGCATCTGGTCGACATTCATGCCGATGGGCATGGCGATCATCATGGTGCTGTCGCCGTTTATGCTCGACGGCATCGGCTGGCAAGGCGTGTGGCTGGTCAACGCCGCTGTCGTGGCCGCCTTTATCGCCGTGCTGCCGCTCGGCCTGCGCCCGGAAGGCCGGCGCGGGCAGGGGGGCCCGATCGCCACAACAGGCAATCGACGGCACGCCCATGGCTGAGACGCCGC
>Ga0114999_10002287_pt1 | contig 25427 bp, 19 predicted proteins | sample ArcticOcean_MG_C_3_FD_89820 | JGI IMG/M metagenome (GOLD analysis project Ga0114999, IMG submission 89820) | Marine microbial communities from western Arctic Ocean - ArcticOcean_MG_CB8_126 | ecosystem: Environmental > Aquatic > Marine > Oceanic | place: Arctic Ocean: Canada Basin | collected...
CATCAATTATATGGGATGGTCCTCTTATTATTCTCGTAAATGAATTTTCAGCTTCAGCTTCGGAAATTTTAGCTGCGGCACTTCAAGATTATAATAGGGCTATAATCATCGGAAGTAAACAAACCTATGGTAAAGGCACAGTGCAAAACCTTCTTTCTCTAAATCAATTTATATCTGGAAATACACATGGTGAATTAGGCTCTATATTGTTAACCACAGATAAATTCTATAGAATTAGTGGTGGTTCTACACAATTAGAGGGAGTTAAAAGTGATGTCGTTTTTCCTAATAGATATTCTTATATAGACATTGGAGAGAAAGACCTTGATAATCCTTTATCTTGGGATCAAATTAATTCTGCACAGTATGCTCCACTAGCTAAACAGATATATTATGATAAGACTCTTGAAAATAGCAAGAACAGAATTTCTAAGAATGAATTTTTTAATATTATTGATGAGCAAGCTAGATGGGTAAAAGAACAACAAGAAGATAATACAGTATCATTAAATTACAATATTTATAAAATGGATTTAGATAACACTAAAAAGGAATCAGAAAAATTTAAAAAAATTGATGATTTTAAATCTAATTATAGATTTGAATGGTTGAGAGATAATGTATTAAATGAGGAAATACCAGATGAAATAATAGAAAGAAGAAATAGGTGGGTAGAAGATTTACAAAAAGACTTATATGTCGATGAAGCAATCAACATACTTGGTGATTTATCCTCATTTTATTTAAATAGATTATCTCTAAAAAATAACAATTAACTTTCCTTTAGTCTGCTTGAATCATAATTTAGGTATATAAAGAACATTATACTAAAAGACAAAAGACTTGAACCTCCATAACTAACAAATGGAAGAGGTATGCCTATAGTGGGAAGAATTCCCAAAGACATCCCAATATTTATAAAAAAATGAATGAATAATAGACTCGCAAAACAATTACAAAATATTCTCTTATGATAGATTTGTTGCTTCTCTGCCCGCCTAATTATTCTAATTATTAAACAACTAAATAGAAATATTAAAAAGCTACTTCCTATAAATCCCCATTCTTCCCCAACTGTACTAAAAATATAATCAGTGTGTTGTTTTGGAACAAAATCACCTTTTGTTTGAGTTCCTTTTAAAAATCCAATTCCTGAAAATCCTCCAGATCCAATTGCTATTTTAGACTGATTAATATTGTATCCAATCCCCTTTGTGTCAAAATCCTTTCCTATAATTATGTCTATTCTATCCCTATGTCTTTGTTCAAGAACATTTTCAAAAACATAATTTGTAGATAGGATTATAGAAAAATATAAAATTATAGTGAACATGAATTTTGAAAACTTAATTTTTCTCTTTTTTTTAGATTCATAGAGGATAAATAAAGCATATATAATTGAAACTAGAAAAATGGTTATATACATTCCTATGGTTAATGTTAAGAAGAAAGAAACAATTATTATAGATAAGTGATAAAGAAAATTAATATTTAGACCTTCTCTAAATACAGGAAATATAAATGCTAAAAAAATTATTGCAGATCCCAGATCAGGTTGAATTGATATTAAAAATATTGGAACAATAATTATTAAAGAAATAAAAAATATATCTCTATTTCTAGAGATATCTGTTTGAATAATACTAAGATACTTTGCTAAAAAAAGACTTGTTGTTATTTTAACAAATTCTGAAGGTTGGAAATTAATAAACCCTAAGTTATACCAGGATTTTGCTCCTCCAGCCTTTATACCAAAAAAGAATAACCCTATAAGAAGTAATATAGAAATATTGTAGAAAAGGAATGAATTGTCATTTAAAAATTTACCTCTTGTAAATAAAATCATAAATAATAATACAAGAGAAATTAAAAAGAAAGCAACTTGTTTACCGATAGGGTATGATAAATCCAAAAAGGAAATCAAGTTTTCATTATAATTTGATGAATAAATATTAATTAATCCAAAGACAACAATTATAAAGTAAATTGAAAAGGATATTATATCATATTTAAAAGTATTGTTTTTAAACAAAGACAACTTTGACCATTTAACAATATTAAAAGAAAAAATATTATTCATTTATTTCAAATAAATCAAATTTATAAGGTTTTTCATACTCCTCTAATAAACTGCCATTTAACATTCTTTGCTCCAACCACTTTCTTTTAACTTCTTCATTAATATATTTCTCAATAATTAAACTTGCTATTGGAGCAGCCCATCTACTTCCCCAGTAGCCATTTTCAATAAATACAGAAATAGCAATTTGAGGATTATCAATAGGAGCAAAAGCAATAAATGTTGAATGATCAGTAAGTTGCTTTCTTTCATTATTTATTATAGTATAATTTTCAATTGTACCAGTTTTTCCAGCAATTTTTATATTATTAACTTTTGCAATTCTAGCAGTTCCTCTTTCAACAACATCAAACATGCCCTGTATAACAATATCAAAGTTTTCTTGATCAATTGATGTAGAATTTTTTTCAAAAGATTTTACCTGTTCATTATCAATTTTCTTGACAAAATGAGGCTTTATATAAAAGCCTCTATTAGCAATTGCTGAAACAATATTAGCCATTTGAATTGGAGTTGTAAGAACTTCTCCTTGACCAATTGAATTAGAAATTGTTGTTGAGGCTCCCCATCTATTCTCTCCATATAAACTATTATAGTAATCGGATCCTGGAATAAATCCAGTATTACCTATAGGTAAATCATACCCAAGATAATTTCCTAGTCCAAAACTTTTTAAATGATTAGACCAAGAATCAAGTCCCTCTGCAGGAGATTCATATTTTTCAATTATTCTCTTATATGTTTTAGCAAAAAAGGTATTACAGGAATTATATATCCCAGCTTTTAAATTACTAACTGTTCCATATGGATTATGACATCGCATAAATGAATTTTTAGCATAATAGTGACCTCCATAGCATGTAAATGAAGTGTTATTATCAATTACGTTTTCTTGAAGAGCTATTAAAGCATTTATAACTTTTAATGGAGAGCCAGGAGAATATTGTGCTAGTAACGATCTATCAAATAATGGCTTATTAATCGTATCTCTTAATAGAGTATTATAATTATTTGTTCTACTTGCACCTAAGAGCATGTTTAAGTTATATACCGGTGAGCTAACTAGGCTTAATACTTCACCAGTTTGAGGTTCTATAACAACTATTCCTCCTCTTTTATTTTCCATTAATTTCTCAGCATACTTTTGTAATTCAGAATCAATAGTAAGAGTTAAATTTTTTGATTTTTTAGCAGGTATATCATTTAAGGAATTATTATAAGGGCCAATAATTTTATTAAATCTATTTTTTTGCAAAAATTGCATTCCTTTGGTTCCTCTTAATTCATTTTCATAATATTTCTCGATGCCCTGTTTTCCTATATTTTCACCTTTTTCATAATATTTATCCTTCTCTATTTCATTAGGGTTAACCTCTCCTATATATCCAATTAAATTACCTGCAATTGGAAGAATATAATCTCTTGTTGACTTTTTCCTTATATAAAATCCATTATACTTCCATATCGTTTCTTGTAATAAGGCATTTTCCTCTCGGGTAATTTGTCCTTTTATAATTGATGGAACTTTTTTTGAATAACTAAATGCGTCTGAGATTTTTTTTATTAGATTCATTTTTTCAATTCTCAGTATTTTACTTAGCTCAAGGGTGTCAAATTCAGATAAGTTTTCTGGGATTAGAATTAACTCATATATTGGTTGATTAGACACAATTAATTCCCCATTTCTATCAAATATAAGACCTCTTTCAGGATAAACTGATAATTCTTGAATAGCATTATTACTTGAAGCTGATTTGTAAAAATCATATGATAATTGAAGGTATGCAAGACGAGAAATAAAGATTATAGAAGTAATTATTGTTATCCAAACAAGCAAGCTTTTTCTAATCATCTTTTTTTATCGTAGAAAATTTTAGTTATTGTCCAAATTACAATAAAAGTAATAATTGAGTTTAATAATGTATATAAGATAATAGTATCAATAAAATTAAAACTGAAAAAAATAAGAGAGTAATAAATAAGTTGATGTAATAATATTATTATAAGGAAAAAAGTTATTCTATTGAATAAAGGCACACCTGATAGCATAGCTTTTCCAAGATTAGCATTAACACCAAAGCAGTAATTTTCTATTAATCCTCTCATATAACAAACTGTAATGACTGCAATTGTATGACATCCATAGCTTTGAGATGTTAAATCTATAATTATACCAGTTAAAAAACCTAATAGTATAAGTGAGGTCTTATTAAATGTCGTCCTATATAAAATAAATATCAAAAGATAAAAACTTGGATTAATAATCTCAAATAGATTCATATTATTGAAAATAAAAATCTGTAATATCATTATGATAACAAAAGAGCTGAATAATTTTAGATTTTCTTGATTCAATTTGAAATTAATTTATTTATTTGTTCGTCATCAAGTTTATCTAGAATATAAACATTGTTTAAAGAAGAAAAATCATTAAATAATGAAACTTCAATCTCAAAATAACCCTCAGTAATATTAGTTTTATAATTTGAAATTGATCCTATAGGAATTCCTTTAGGAAAGTAAAAAGACATGCCGCCTGTAACAATTGTATCTCCTATTTTTATTTGATTACTAGATGGGATATCAGAAAGAATCATTTTTCTTGGACTATATCCATCCCAGTAAAGTGATCCCATTGTTGATAATCTTTCTACAATTGCATTAATTTTTAAATCTGAATTTAAAATTGAAATAATACTTGAATAATCATTACTGACAGTATTTATAATTCCAATTATTCCTAAAGAGTTTATAACGCCTCTGTCTATTGAGACCCCATCATTAGACCCTTTATCAATTAATATAAAATTTCTATTTTTATTTGTAGTATTTCTAACAACATTAGCCAATATAGTGGAAGGAAAGAGAGATTCGGATTTAGGAATAGTATTGTTCCTATAATTTTCTAATTCGTTTTTTTTAAGAATTAGATTTTCTTTTTTTAGTAATTCGTTTTCATTGATTAGATCAAAATAGCCTTTGAAATCATCAATTATATTTGCTGAAAATCCTGCAATGCTAATTGAGATATTCTCAATCTTTGAAAAATGTAAGCCACTCTTATTATATAAATTATTAAATGAGAAAAATAATAACAAAAGATAAATAATTAAGTTCCTATACTTTATAATAGAATTAATTATTGACTGCATTAAATCTTATTTAATTAGAACTGATTTAAACTTTTCAAGATTTTTTAAGCAAATCCCAGTTCCTCTAACTACTGCCTGAAGAGGATCTTCAGCAATATATACCGGAAGGTCAGTTTTATTTGATAGTCTCTGATCCAGACCTCTTAAAAGAGCTCCACCTCCAGCAAGGTAAATACCAGTATTATATATATCAGCAGCTAATTCAGGAGGAGTTTGAGATAATGTTTCCATTATAGAGTCTTCAATTCTTATTATTGACTTGTCAACTGCCTTTGTTACCTCTATATAAGAAATTATTTTTTCTTTTGGTTTACCAGACAATAAATCTCTTCCTTGAACCTGCATATCCTCTGGAGGAGAATCTAAGGTCTCACTACAGGACCCAACATTAATTTTAATTTTTTCTGCAGTTCTATCACCTATAGCTAAATTATGTTTAGTTCTCATGTAGTAAACAATATCATTTGTTAGGACATCGCCTGCAACTTTTATTGATTTCTCACAAACAATACCAGAAAGAGCAATCACAGCTATTTCAGTTGTTCCTCCACCAATATCAACAACCATATTCCCTTTTGGTTTAACAATATCAACACCTATACCTATAGCTGCAGCCATCGGTTCATGGATTAGATAGACCTCTTTCCCATTAACCCTTTCAGCAGATTCTTTTACAGCTCTCATCTCAACTTCAGTTATTCCTGAGGGGATACAAATAACCATTCTTAAAGAAGGAGCAAACCATCTATTTTTAAGAGTTGGGATACTCTTAATAAGAGCGCTAATCATCTGTTCAGAGGCTTCAAAATCTGCTATTACGCCATCTTTTAAAGGTCTAATAGTTTTGATATTTTCATGTGTTTTTCCTTGCATTATATCAGCTTCTTCACCAATAGCAATAATTTTATTAGTAGATCTATCTATCGCAACAATAGAAGGACTATTAATAACTACTTTATCATTATGAATGATTAAAGTATTTGCTGTACCAAGGTCAATAGCTATTTCCTCTGTAAAGAATCCCATTGTCTAGTTTTAAATTAATTGGACTTCAAATTTAGTGAAATATTATAAATTAATGCCTAAAATGTCTAGTTCCGGTAAAAATCATTGTCATTTTGTGTTTATCACAAAAAATAATTGACTCATTATCTCTAATTGATCCCCCAGGCTGGATTATATTTTTAATATTATTAGCGTGTGCAAGTTCAACACAATCTTTAAAAGGGAAAAAAGCATCACTTGCCATAACACAGCTGCTTAAGTCTGATTGAAATCCAAATTTTTTAGATTTTTCAATTGCGTGGTTTAATGCGTCTATTCTTGATACCTGACCCATGCCAGAACCTATTAATTTATAGTCTTTTACTAATATTATACAGTTTGATTTAGTATGCTTTGAAATAACTGAAGCAAAAACTAAATCATCTGTTATTGATTTATTAGGTGATGTTTTAGTAACAATTTTAAAATTTTCTGAACTATCGACTATCTTATCAACGGTTTGTCTTAACTCACCATCTAAACAACTTCTATAATTAGATTCATTATTAGGATATTGAGTTAATTTTAGTATTATTCTGTTTTTTTTAGATTTTAATATATCTAAAGCATTTTGTTCAAATGATGGCGCAATTAATATTTCAAAAAATAATTTATTTATTTCATTAGCTGTTTCAAAATCTATTTTACTATTAGTTACCAGAACTCCTCCAAATGCAGATACATTGTCACTCGACAGAGAATCTTTGTAAGCATCAACTAACTTTGATCTAATTGCAACTCCACATGGATTATTATGTTTTAATATTGCAAAAACATTTTCTTCAAAACTTAAATCTTTTATTAAGTTAATTGCAGAATCAATATCTAAAAGATTATTAAAAGAAATTTCTTTTCCATGTAATTGATTTAAATTTTTATTGATATCTCCAATAAAAACACCTTCTTGATGAGGGTTTTCGCCATATCTGAGTTTTTTCTTTATTAAACTGGTGTTATTAAAGTATTTAGATATTTCAGAGTCATAATTCATTGTATTTTCGAAAGCTTTAGTTGCAAATTCTTTTCGAGTTATTATACTTGAACCAGCATCTTTATCCAAAAGGTTTATTAGATCTTCGTATTGTGATTTTGATGATATACAAAGTACAGATTTATAATTTTTTGCTGCTGCCCTAATTAGGGACACCCCCCCTATATCAATTTTTTCAATTATTTCATCAACTTCATCAGTTTTTTTTAAAGTATCAGAAAAGGGATATAGATCAACAATTACCAAATCTATATCTGGGATATCATATTTTTCAGCATCATTTTTATCTGATTTAGAATCAGTTTTTAATATTCCTCCAAATATTTTTGGATGAAGCGTTTTAACTCTGCCGTTTAAAATTGAAGGATAACTAGTTAAATCCTCAACTTTTTTAATATCAATATTTAGTTTTTTAATATAATCGTAAGTACCACCTGTAGAATATAACTTTATCCCAGAGCCGTTAAGTTTATTAACTACCTGATCAAGACCAGATTTGTCAAAAACAGAAATTAAAGCGGAAGTAATTTTCTTCATTAAATAATCAAATTCTAAATTACAAAAAAAACCTGCTAACATTTAGCAGGTTTTTTTTATTTAAGTGTTAATTACATCATTCCTGGCATTCCCCCGCCACCCATTGGAGGCATTTGAGGAGGAGTCTCCTCTTTGATGTCAACTAATGCACATTCTGTTGTTAAAATCATTCCAGCTACTGAAGCAGCATTTTCTAAAGCAACTCTAACAACTTTTTTAGGATCAATGATTCCATTTTTTAGCATATCAACAAATTTACCCTCTTTAGCATCATACCCAAAGTTTTTATTACCTTCAAGGACTTTCGACATAACTACTGAACCTTCTTCTCCAGAGTTTTCAACTATTATTCTAAGAGGTGCTTCAATTGCTTTATTGATTATTTGGATTCCAGTTGCCTCATCACTATTACTAGATTTAATTTTAGCAAATTCAGATCCAGAATTTAGTAATGCAACACCACCACCAGCAACTATTCCTTCTTCTATAGCAGCTCTGGTTGCATGTAAAGCATCATCAACTCGATCCTTTTTTTCTTTCATTTCAACTTCAGAAGGAGCCCCTACATAAAGAACAGCAACACCTCCTGAGAGTTTTGCAAGTCTTTCTTGAAGCTTTTCTTTGTCATAATCAGATGTTGTTGATTCAATTTGAGCTTTTATTTGGTTAACTCTATCTTTTATATCTTTTGACTTACCTGAACCATTAACAATAGTGGTATTATCCTTATCTATTGTTACTTTTTCAGCGGTTCCAAGCATTTCAAGTGTTGCGCTCTCTAAGTTAAAGCCTCTTTCTTCTGAAATTACAGTACCACCTGTTAGTATAGCTATATCTTCAAGCATAGCTTTTCTTCTATCACCAAAACCAGGAGCTTTAACTGCAGCAATTTTAAGAGAACCTCTAAGTTTATTAACCACTAATGTTGCAAGTGCTTCACCATCTATATCCTCTGCAATAATTAAAAGAGGTTTGCCAGATTGAGCAACGGGTTCAAGTATAGGCAGTAAATCTTTCATAACTGATATCTTTTTATCAGTAATTAGTATTTGAGGAGTTTCAAGATCAGCTTCCATTTTTTCTGAATCTGTCACAAAATATGGAGAGATATAACCTCTATCAAACTGCATTCCTTCAACTACATCAACGTAAGTTTCAGTACCCTTTGCCTCTTCAACTGTAATAACACCTTCTTTTCCTACTTTTTCAAAAGCTTCAGTAATTAGAGTCCCTATTGCCAAATCATTGTTTGCAGAGATACTAGCTACCTGTAGGATTTTATCAGATGCACTCCCAATTTCTACTGATTGCTTTTTCAGATCTTGAACTACAGATGTAACTGCTTTATCAATACCTCTTTTAAGGTCCATTGGGTTTGCTCCTGCAGCAACATTTTTTAATCCTTCATGTACTATTGATTGCGCTAATATTGTTGCAGTTGTTGTTCCATCTCCAGCTAAATCATTAGTTTTAGAAGCTACCTCTTTAACCATTTGAGCCCCCATATTTTCAAGATTATCTTTTAGATCAATTTCTTTTGCAACAGTTACACCGTCTTTAGTGACTTGAGGTGCGCCAAACGATTTCCCAATAATAACATTTCTACCTTTAGGGCCTAAAGTAACTTTAACAGCATTTGCTAAAGCATCTACTCCTCGCTTTATGCCTTCACGAGCTTCTATATCAAATTCAATTTTTTTTGCCATTTTTTTTTAGATTTTTAATTAAACAATTGCTAGAATATCACTTTCTTTCATAATCAAGTAGTCTACTCCATCATGTTGTAGCTCAGTTCCTGAGTATTTTCCATAAAGTACAATATCTCTAACTTTAACTGTTATAGGGTTTTCCTTTGTGCCCGGACCAACAGCTACTATTTTTCCTCTTTGAGGTTTTTCTTTTGCAGTATCTGGAATTATAATCCCAGAAGATGTCTTAGTCTCAGCCTCTGAGGGTTCAACTAAAACTCTGTCTGCTAATGGTTTAATATTTATTTTACTCATAACTATCTTTTTTTTAAATATTTTTCATAAACTATGCCAATAACATTTTAATGACATTTTGACACAATAAATCAATTAGTTGTTTTCTCCAGTATTTTCTGGAATTTCTGGAATTTCTGGAATTGTTTCTTCAATAGTTGATTCATCTATCAAAATAGATTCTGAATCATTAACATCATTCGTAAGAGAGACATTAGAAATAAGAATTAATGAACCAAGTACTATTGCTAATACCCATGTACTTTTATCAAGAAAGTCAGTTGTCTTTTGTACTCCACCAATTTGTTGTTGGCCTCCTCCAAATGTTGAAGAAAGACCTCCTCCTTTAGGATTTTGAACCATTATAACGAGTATTAAAAGAAAACAGACAAAAAGTATCAGCGAAATAAATATCCAGAATGTTCCCATTATTTTATTTTTTTTCTAAACGTTTAATTTTCTTTATGTGGTCTGCAAAGAAACTACTTTTTTTTGGATATTTCAAACTTAATATTTTATAAGCTTTGATGGCTTTTTTGTATTTTTTTTGATTAGTTAATATCTTAGCAAGGGTCTCTGTAATTAACTCAGGATCATTTTTATCATGTTCTTTGGGTTTGAATTTATATTCAGAATCTTTCTCTTTAATTATTAAATTTGATTTCTTATCAATAAAGGTTTCAATTAGGTTTAATTTTTCATCAATTTTACTATCATGCTTATTAGAGATTTTATCAAACCAATCAAGAAAAGTAAATTTGTCTTCTAAATCTTTGTTAATCTCTTTTTTATTATCTAAAAAAATTTCACTAGTCAGCCAATTTTTCAAATTTGCCCTATCAAATGACAGAATTGCAGCTCTACTAAGGATACGAGAAAAGTTATTCACACCTTGACTTTTAATCGATTTAAGGTAATAGGCAGATATGGTCTGAGAATAAGGATACTTATTAAAGAGGTGTTTTAAATCAGACAACTGATTGTTATCTTTTGGGTTAAAATTATTAATAATGTAGTTAAATTTTTCAGATATCATATATCACCATTTTGCTAGTGTTTCATTAAAAATATCCTGAGTAATTCTTTCAAAAATATCAAGAAAAGCCGCATCCTTAATATCATATAGTTGAAGATTACCTGGAAAATCATAATAAAAAGAAAAAGTTTTTTTGAAATTATCTTCTTCATTTAGTTTATTCTCATAATTTAAACTAACTCTCATTGTAAGTCTATTCTGTGCAGCTTTAATTTCAGCAGTTGCTGCCATTGGAGTTATGCCGAATTCAGTTATTTCCCCCTCATACAGTAAATCTCCACCTTCATTAACAAGACTTAAACTTGTTTGGTTAACTATAAGGTCTTGAAGTGCAATAGTAAAGTCTCTATCAAGTCCTGGTTCAATTGTTGATCCTGGTTTACCCCCGGAATTATTTTCAAAATAGTTTACTTGAAAAGTTTCTGCTCCAACAGGAATAGATGATCCAGTGAAAGAATAAATTCCGCATGAAGTAACAATTAAGTATAAACCAATAAAGAGTTGTTTAAAATTCATTTATATCTCCTAATTTATGTTGTTTAATTTTTCTATAAAGAGTTCTTTCAGAAATTCCTAGTTCTTTAGATGCTAGTTTTCTTCTTCCTTTAGTTCTAATTAATGCTTGTTTGATCATTTCAATTTCTTTATCTAAAAGTGAAAGTGTCTCTTCTTCTTCAATGGTTTCAGCATATTCAAATTTTTCAGAATTTTCAATTTCATTTGCTTCAATGCTCAAAGCAGGATCTTTAATATTTACAGAATCTATTTCATGTGAAATATCCTTATTTTTAGAGCTAGGATCACCATAAATTTTTTCAATCAAACCTTGATTTTTTTCTTTAACTTCACTTGAATCTTCATTTTTGATTAATTCTAAAGTTAATTGTTTTAAATCAGCTAAATCACTTTTCATATCAAACAAAACTTTATATAAAATCTCTCTCTCTGATGAAAATGATCCAGACTCGTTTTTAATACTATTAAGTGTAGCTGGAAGTTTACTAGTTTTAGCTGGTAAGTAAGCATTTAAATCTTCACTTTTTAATAATCTTTTTTTCTCAAGTATAGACATTTGTTCAGCGATACTTCTTAATTGCCTTATGTTTCCTCTCCATTCATTTTGACATAAAAGCTCTTCAGCTTTTTCATCAAGCCTTAAAGTAGGCATGTTATATTTTTGGGCAAAGTCTGATGCAAATTTTCTAAATAAAATTGAAATATCCTCTTTCCTTTCTCTTAAAGGAGGAATGTTTATAATTATTGTGCTTAATCTATAAAAAAGATCTTCTCGAAACTTTCCAGACCTTATTGCATCATCCATATTAATATTTGTAGCAGCAACTATTCTTACATTGGTTTTATCTACTTTTGATGATCCTACTTTAATATATTCACCACTTTCTAAAACCCTTAATAATCTTACTTGAGTAGACAAAGGAAGTTCACCAACTTCATCTAAAAAAATAGTTCCTCCATCAGCAACTTCAAAATATCCACTCCTGTTACTAGTTGCACCTGTAAAAGCACCTTTTTCATGTCCAAATAATTCAGAGTCAATTGTTCCATCTGGAATTGCTCCACAGTTAACTGCGATATACTTAGCATGTTTTCTGTGAGAGTATTGATGAATTATTTTAGGAATATTCTCCTTACCAACACCACTCTCACCAGTTACGAGAACAGAAATATCAGAATTCGAGACTTGAATTGATTTTTCAAGTGCTCTGTTTAGTTTATTATTATTTCCAATAATTCCAAATCTTTGTTTAACAGATTGAATAGATTCCATATTAAATTGCTAATGATTTCTTTTTTGCTTTACCGAGTAATGTAGCTGAAGTAAAGTCTTCAATTGTTACCTGCACAATATCTCCAGGAGAGTAGTTTTCTTTTGGAAATACAACTACATTATTTTCACTAGTTCTACCACTCCAAAAACCATCTGACTTTTTTGAAGATTTATCAATTAAAACAGGACATGTTAAATTCAAGAATTTTTGGTTTCTTTCTTTGCTATGTTTTTGTTGCAGATTAATAATTTCTTCTAACCTTCTTTGTTTAATCTCTTTTTTTATATCATCTCGAAAGTTTCTTGCAGCATAAGTTCCAGGTCTTTCAGAATAGGCAAACATATATCCAAAATCATATTTCACCTCTTCCATTAAAGTTAATGTGTCTTGATGGTCTTTCTCAGTTTCAGATGGAAAACCAGTCATTATATCGTGAGAAATTCCACAATTAGGGATTATCTCTCTTATTTTTTTAATAAGCTCAAGATACTCTTGTCTTGTATGAAGTCTATTCATCTTTTTTAAAATCCTATCACTTCCTGATTGAATTGGCAAATGAATATGATTACAGATATTATTGTATTTAGCCATGATCTCAAGAACATCAATAGTCATGTCCTGAGGATTAGATGTTGAAAATCTAATTCTAATTTGAGGGAAATTTGATGCAATTAAATCTAAGAGGTTAGAAAATCTTTTTGAATTTTTCTTTTGCTCATTAGAAGCTTTTATGAAATCTTTTTTTGGTCCACCACCATACCACAAGTAGCTGTCTACATTTTGCCCTAGAAGAGTAACTTCTCTATAACCTTTTTCTGATAGCTCATAAATTTCTCTAATTATACTTTCAGGACTTCTACTCCTCTCTCTTCCTCTAGTAAAAGGAACAACGCAAAAGGTGCACATATTATCACATCCTCTAGTTATTGAAACAAATGCATTAATCCCATTATTATGAATTCTTACAGGAGAAATATCGCCATAAGTCTCCGACTGAGATAAAATAACATTTACAGCTTTTTGATTATGCTCAACTTCATTCAAAAGATTTGGCAAGTCTTTATATGAGTCAGGTCCAACTACTAAATCTACTACTTGTTCTTGTTCAATTAATTTTTCTTTTAATCTTTCAGCCATACATCCTAATAAACCTACTTTTAATTTATTATTCTGTTTTTTTAAAGAATTAAAATTTTTTAATTTATTTCTTACTGTTTGCTCAGCTTTATCTCTTATTGAACATGTATTAAGTAAAACAAGGTTTGCTTCTTTAGAATTATCAGTCAATTCATAACCTTCTTTTTTAAGAATTGAAGCAACAACTTCACTATCAGAAAAGTTCATCTGACAGCCATAGGTCTCTATATAAAGTTTATTTTCTTTAATAATTCTATAATTTGACTTGTAAAATTAATCAATTATATTAAATTATGCCAATTTGTCAGTTTATTAAAGCTTTAAACTAGCTTTTTTGATTGAATTGTATCCCCCTTTAACATCAGAAAAACTGTGAATGCCATTCTTTTTTAGTATTGAAGCTGCAATCATACTTCTATAACCACCTTGACAATGTATATAGAATTTAGATTTAAAATTAATTTGATCAATAGATTTATTTATTGATTTTAAAGGAATATTTAAAGAACCTGCTATTGATTCATTTTGATGTTCATCATGGCTTCTAACATCAAGTATAAGGTGTTTTGACTTATTCTCAAGATCTTTGAGAACAGATGCCTTAGAAGAATCTATAGAAGAGGTTGTTTTTTCTTTTGATGTCCAATTTTCAATACCTCCTTTTAGATATCCTAGAGTATGGTCAAAACCTACTCTTGATAATCTAGTAATAACTTCTTCTTCTCTTCCATTAGGGACTACAAGTAGAATAGGAGTATTAATATCCTCTAAAATCTCCCCTACCCACGGAGCAAACCTTCCATCTAATCCAATAAAGATGGAATTAGGAATATGTGCTTTTGCAAAATCATCTTGATGTCTAACATCTAGAATAATAGCGTTTCTTTTTTCAATTAGATCTTCAAATTCATCAGGATCAAGAGGGTTTAAATTTTTTTGTAGAACTTCTTTTGAATCATCATATCCATTTTTATTCATAGAAACATTCAAAGGAAAATATTTTGGCGGCAGATCAAGACCCTCTAGAACTTCATCTATAAACTCACTTTTTGTCATATTCTCTCTTAATGCATAGTTGGTCTTCTTTTGATCACCTAGAGTTCCAACAGTCTCCGAGCTGAGACTTTTACCACATGAGGATCCTTCACCATGACCTGGATAGATTATTACTTTGTCGTCCAATGGCATAATTTTATTTCTTAAGCTATCATATAACAATCCAGCTAATAATTTAGTATCAACTTTAGTGTTTTGAGATAGATCTGGTCTTCCAACATCTCCTATAAATAGAGTGTCACCTGTAAAAATTGCATGATCATTTCCTGTCTCATCTTTTAATAAATATGTTGTGCTTTCAAGAGTATGTCCTGGTGTATGCAATGCAATTATTGTTAAATCACCAATTTTAAACTCTTGTCCATCTTTTGCAGATAATTTATTAAATGAAGTTTCTGTATTTGGTCCATAAACAATATCAGCTCCTGTTTTTTTTGCTAAAGTAATATGACCACTAATAAAATCTGCATGTAAATGAGTTTCAAAAATATATTTTATTTTGCTCCCCCTTTTATTAGCTTTTTCTAGATATGAATCTATTTCCCTAAGTGGATCAATAATAGCTACTTCATCATTACTTTCAATATAATATGAACCTTGTGATAAGCAACTCGTATATATTTGTTCTACTATCATAAATTATATACAAAAATAGTTTGTTTTTTTAAAAAATTACCAAAAAAAAATAAAGTAAAAATTAATAAAATTAAATTTTTATATTTTTAACAAAATAAATCTGTTTACTTTTAAGTCCAAATTTTTATTTTATGTCAAGAAATTTAGTTATCGTAGAGTCTGCTACAAAAGCAAAAACAATTGAAAAAATCTTAGGAGAAGATTTTAAGGTTGTTTCTTGTGTAGGTCATATATCTGATTTACCTGTAAGTGAAATAGGAGTTGATATACAGAATGATTTCAAACCAAAATACATTATCCCAGATGAAAAAAAACAGGTTGTAAAAGACCTGAAAAAATATGTAAAACAATCAGACAAAGTCTGGCTTGCCAGTGATGAAGATAGGGAAGGGGAAGCAATTGCTTGGCATTTATATGAAAACCTTAATCTAAATAATAAAGAATTTGATAGAATTGTTTTTCATGAAATCACAAAAAAGGCTATTCTTAAGGCAATAGAAAACCCTAGATCTATTGACTATAATCTTGTTAATGCTCAACAAGCTAGAAGGGTCTTGGATAGACTTGTTGGGTATGAACTATCTCCTGTGTTATGGAAAAAGGTAAAAACTGGTTTATCTGCTGGAAGAGTTCAATCAGTTTGTGTAAGAGTAATTGTAGAGAAAGAAAGAGAAATTCAAAAACACGAATTTAAAAATAGTTTTAAAACTATTGGTGTTTTTAATAATCTAACAGGAGAGCAAATCAAATCTGAACTTGATATTAGGTTTAAAACAGATGAAGAGGTGAAAAACTTTTTTATTCAAAATGAAAATGCAATTTTTCATATTAACTCGTTAGCTAAAAACCCATTAAAGAGATCACCAACTCCTCCTTTTACTACTTCAACTCTTCAGCAAGAAGCATCAAGAAAACTTGGGTTTGGAGTTTCTAGGACTATGAGTACTGCTCAAAAGCTTTATGAAGCTGGGCTTATAACTTATATGAGAACTGATAGTGTTACTCTTTCAGATGAGTCTAAAGATTCAATAATTAATAAGATAAAATCTAAATTTGGCGAAAAATTTGTTTTATCAAGAATTTTTCAAAATAAAAATAAATCTGCCCAAGAAGCTCATGAGGCTGTTAGGCCTACTAAAATAGATATTGAAGAAATAACATCTGACTATGATCAACAAAGGCTCTATAAATTAATTTGGAAAAGAACAATTTCATCTCAAATGGCAGATGCTGAAATTGAAAAAACTATAGTGAAAATAAAATCTGATAAATATGACAATAAATTTACGTCAACAGGTGAAGTAATAATATTTGAAGGTTTTCTTAAAGTTTATCTTGAAGGTACTGACGATGAAAATGATGAAGAGAAGAGTGTATTACCAAAAATTCAAGAAGGCGAAGAGCTTAAACTTGATAAGATAACTTCAAAAGAAATGTTTTCAAGGCCTCCATCAAGATATACGGAAGCCTCTTTAGTTAAAAAAATGGAAGAACTTGGAATTGGTAGACCAGCTACATATGCTACAACAATTTCTACTATTCAGAAAAGAGGTTATATTGAAAAGGGAGGTAATGAAGGATCTGAAAGAGAGTATAAATTTCTCGAATTCTCAAATAATCAAATTTCAAATCAAATTTTGAAAGAAAGAACAGGCTCAAACAAGGGTAAATTAATTCCGACGGATATTGGAGGAATTGTTAATGATTTTTTAGTAAATAATTTTAGAAATATTCTTGATTATGGATTTACGGCAGAAGTAGAAAAGAATTTTGATCAAATTGCTTCAGGAAATGAAGAATGGTCAGAAATAATTAAACGATTTTATAAAGATTTCCATTCTAATGTTACTGAAGTTAATGAAACTGCTGAGAGACAATCAGGAGAAAAAATTTTAGGAAATGACCCTAAGTCAGGAAGGGTAGTAAAAGTTAGGCTAGGTAGATTTGGACCACTTGCACAGATTGGAAACACAGAAAATGAAGATGAAGAAAAACCAATTTTTGCAAGTTTAACCAAAGATCAACAACTTGAGAATATAACTCTTGATGAAGCTCTTGACTTATTTAAGTTCCCAAAAGAACTAGGTGAGTATAAAAATGAGACTGTTACTGTTAATAATGGAAGATATGGAGCATATATTAAATTTTCATCAAAATCAATTTCGATCCCAGAAAACCATGATCCATTTACAATAGAGTTAAGTGAAGCGATTGTATTAATTGATCAAAAGCTTAAGGCTGATGAACCAATTCACTTTTTTGATGACCTACCTGCAATAAAAGGAGTTGGTAGATTTGGACCTTATATAAAATGGAATGAAAGTTTTATAAATGTCAATAAGACATTTGATTTTGATAATCTAACTATTGAGAATATAGAAGAATTAATTAAAAACAAAATACAGAAGGACAAAGATAAGCTGATTAAAGAATGGCCTGATCAGGAAATAAAAATTGAAAAAGCTAGATGGGGAAGGTCTAAAATCTCCAGTGGAAATAGAAAAGTGGAAATTCCTAAAGAAATTGATCCAAAAAAGATTTCACTTGAAGAAGCTCAAAATTATCTAAAAACAAAAAAGAAGAAATGATCATTGAACTTCTCAAACCAATTAATGAAGAAGAATTTAATTCTTTAAAATCAAAAAAAAGAGGTTCAATAGGAGAAGAAATTCAAATTTATACAGAAAATTTAGGGTTTCCAGATTTAGATTCAACTGATATTGCAATAATAGGAATTAGTGAAACTAGGAATTCATTTTTTGAATCAACACATTTTAATTTATCTAATCTTCGTAAAGAGTTTTATCAATTATATCTTGGAAAGTGGAAAAAATCGATCTCTGATCTAGGGAATCTCCCTAATGGTGAAACAACAAACGATACATACCATGCAATTTCTGAATTATGTCTTTTTTTAAGAGAAAAAAATATAATCACAATAATAGTTGGTGGAAGTAATGATATAATTTTTCCAATTTTTAAATCTTACAGTAATTTCAACAAAAAGGTTAATATAGTTTCAGTAGATAATCAATTTGACCTTCATCAGGAAGAAGATCTTTTATCAAGCAGATCATATATGAATAAAATAATTATTGATGATTCATCTAAATTAAATGATTTTACAAATTTAGGATATCAAAGACATCTTTGTTCTCCTGATGAGATAGATTTAATGGAGAAACTTTTTTTTGATTATATCTCATTAGGAGATTTAATTGGTGATCACAAAAGTGCGGAACCAATATTAAGAGATGCTCATATAATTGGTTTAGATATGAAAGCATTATCTTGGATTTCTTCCGGAAATCTTGATAATGGTAATCCAAATGGTATTGATAGCAGGCTAATATGTATTTTATCTAGGTATTCTGGAATTAGCGATAAATCTAGATTTTTTGGTTTGTTTGAATTATTTAATAATTCTATTTCAAATAAACTTTATGCTCAAATAATTTGGTATTTTATTGAAGGTGTTAATTCTAGATTTCTTGAACCTTTATTTAATGATTCAACTGGTTTTATAAAATATAATGTATCGGTATCAGGAAGAGATTTGGTTTTTATAAAAAGCAAGAGGAGTGATAGATGGTGGTTAGAAATTATTTTATCTGACAATGATGAAAGAAGATATTTACCATGTCTAGAAACTGATTACAATTCTGCATTAAAGGATAATATTCCAGATAGATGGTTTAGCGCAATAAAAAGAAATTAAATTTCTTGTAAATATCTTTCAGCATCTAAAGCAGCCATACAACCAGATCCAGCAGCAGTGATCGCTTGTCTATATTCTTTGTCTTGAACATCTCCAGCAGCAAAAACTCCAGGTACATTTGTAATAGTAGATTTAGATTCAGTAATTATATATCCATTATTGTCCATCTCTATCTGACCTTTAAAAATTTCAGTATTAGGTGTATGGCCAATGCCTAGAAATAGTCCAGTTACATTTATTTCACTCAATTTTTCAGTTAAATTGTTTATTATTTTAATCCCATGAACTACATCTTCTCCCATAACTTCCTTTACTTCATGATTGAACAAAATTGAAATATTATGATACTTATTAATTCTATTTTGCATAGCCTTAGAAGCTCTTAGGTGATCTTTTCTAACAATTATAGTTACTTTAGAGCATATCTTAGCTAAATAAGTAGCTTCTTCAACTGCTGTATCTCCTCCACCTACAACAGCTACTTCTTGATTCTTATAAAAAAATCCATCACAAACTGCACAAGCAGAAACACCTCCACCAATTAATTTTTGTTCACTTGGTAAACCTAGATATTTTGCTGAAGCTCCAGTACAGATAATAATTGTTTTGGCTTCAATTTTAGCTCCATCTTGAGAAAATACCTTATGAACCCCACCTCTTTCTGATGAGAATTCAACTTTAGATATAAAGTCAACTCTTACTTCAGTGCCAAACCTTTCAGCTTGTTCTTTTAATTCATGCATCATTGTTGGACCATCTATACCTTTTGGATAGCCAGGGAAATTATCTACATCTGTGGTTGTAGTCAGTTGGCCTCCAGGTTCAAGACCTGTATAAATTATTGGTTTTAAGTCTGCTCGAGCTGCATATATTGCAGCTGTATAACCAGCGGGACCACTTCCAATAATTAATGTATTCATAAATTAAGCCATGAATATAAAAATTAAAAAAACAAAAGAATAATTTTAAATTAAAACATTATTAACTTTGTAGTTGCATATTATTGACAATGGGTAAAAAAAATATAAAATACCAATCTCCTGGAATTAATGAAGAAACGAGATTTGAGAAATTCCATACTGTATGTTTTGAAAATTCTGAAATTGCATCAAAGTTAATTGCTAGAGAGATTTGTGACTTGGTTAAATCAAAACAAGAAAAAAACAAAAATTGTGTCTTAGGTTTTGCAACTGGTTCATCACCTAGGGTTATATATAAAGAAATAGTTAAGATTCATAAAGAAGAATCAATAAGTTTTAAGAATGTTATTTCTTTTAATCTTGATGAATATTATCCAATTAAAGTAAATGATAAAAATAGCTATCACAAGTTTATGAGTGAGAATTTATTTGATCATCTTGATATTCCAAAAGAAAATATAAATATGCCATTAGGAGAGATTAAGCCTAAAGGAATAAAAAATTTCTGCGAATCATATGAGAAGAAAATTGAAGAGAGTGGAGGAATTGACCTACAAATATTAGGTATAGGGAGAACAGGTCATATAGGGTTTAATGAGCCAGGATCACATTTTAATTCTAAAACTAGACTAATTAATCTTGATGATACTACAAGGTTTGATGCAAGTAAGACTTTTGGTGGAAAAGAAAATGTTCCTAATACAGCAATTACTATGGGGGTTAGAACTATTTTTAATTCTAAAAGAATAATAGTTATGGCATGGGGTATTCATAAGAGTTTAATTGTAAAAAAGTCAGTTGAAGGAGATGTCACGCCTTTAGTTCCAGTATCATATCTTCAAAAACATAATAATACTACATTAGTATTAGATAATGAGTCTGCAAGTGAATTAATAAAGTCTAAAACACCATGGTTAGTTGACACTTGTAAATGGACTAATCTAATGAAGAGAAGAGCTGTTGTTTGGCTTACCGAGATTACAGGAAAATCTATACTTAAATTAACTGATGAAGATTATAACAAAAATGGACTTTCTGATTTATTAGTTCTAGAGGGATCTTCCTACGAATTAAACATTAAAATGTTTAATCATTTTCAAAATACAATAACTGGATGGCCAGGAGGAAAGCCAAATGCAGATGACAAAACTAGACCAGAAAGAAAATCTCCGAATCCTAAAAGGGTTATAATCTTTAGCCCACATCCAGATGATGATGTTGTCTCAATGGGAGGAACCTTTGATAGACTTGTATCTCAAGGTCATGATGTTCATGTTGCTTATCAGACTTCAGGAAATATTGCTGTATCTAATCATGATGCCTTAAAATTCCTTGAGGTTTCAAAAGATGTGAATGAAGTTAAGACTAATGATTTAAAAGTTTTAATTAAAGAGTTAAAAAATAAAAAAATTGATCAGATTGGTTCAAAACAAGTTAGAAAATTAAAAGGTCTTATAAGAAAAAGTGAAGCAATTGCAGCTACACGATATATTGGTATTCCAGATAAGAATACTCATTTCATGAATTTACCCTTTTATGAAACTGGTAAAATTCAAAAGAATCTTCCTTCAGAAAAAGATATAGAAAAGACAGCTCTATTAATAAAAAAGATAAAACCTCATCAAATTTATGCTGCCGGAGATCTTGAAGATCCTCATGGAACACACAAAGTATGTCTAAATATAATTTTTGATGCATTGAAATCTATTAAAAGAGAAAGGTTTATTAAAGATTGTTGGTTATGGCTATATAGAGGAGCTTGGCTAGAGTGGGATATTTATGATATAGATATGGCTGTACCAATGAGTCCAAATCAAGTATTAAAAAAAAGAACATCAATTTTCTTTCACCAAACTCAAAAAGATGGCGTAATGTTTCAGGGTCAAGATCTAAGAGAGTTTTGGGTTAGAGCTGAAGAAAGGAATAAAGAAACTGCACTTAAATATAAAAAAATGGGCCTTGCAGATTATGCTGCAATAGAATCCTTTAAAAGATATCACTATTAAAAGATATTACTATATTTAAAAAAACTTACTAATAATTTAAAAAAACTTACTAATATGAGAAGGATAACTACATTAATTACCTCTGTCATGATTCTTTCAATAGGGATGAATCTTAATGCTCAGAAGAAATATTCAAATAAAAAAATTAAATCTTTAAAAAATACTGCAATTAATCTTGTTGAAGAGGATAAGAAAAAAACTCAGATTATGGTTGATAAAGTTTTTAGCTTTTCTGAATTAGGATTTCAAGAATTTGAAACTTCAAATTATTTAACATCAATTTTAGAATCAAATGATTTTATAGTAGAAAAGGGAGCGTCAAATGTGCCAACTGCTTGGTTTGCAACTTGGTCTAATGGAGATGGAGGACCTACTATAGCTCTTGGTAGTGATATTGATGGTATACCTAAAGCTTCTCAATACCCTGGTGTAGCTTATCATAAACCTATTATTGAAGGAGCTCCGGGACATGGAGAAGGTCATAATTCAGGTCTACCTGTTGTGATTACAGCTGCCTTATCAGTTCAAAAAATTATGAAAGAAAACAATATAGAAGGAACTTTAGTTTTATGGCCTGGTGTAGCAGAAGAACAAATTGGAACTAAAGCATGGTATGTGAGAGATGGATATTTTGACAATATAGACATGTGTATTTTTACTCATGTTAGTAGTAATTTAGGAGTTTCATGGGGGTTAGCAACTGGAACTGGGCTAATTTCAGTAGAGTATACATTTGATGGAGAAACGGCTCATTCTGCAGGAGCACCGTGGAGAGGAAGAAGTGCATTAGATGCTGCTGAATTAATGAATATTGCATGGAATTACAAACGTGAGCATCTTCATCCTTTAAAAAGATCACACTCAATTTTTACTGATGCTGGAGATCAACCAAATGTTGTTCCCTCAAAAGCATCAATTTGGTTTTACTTCAGAGATATAAAATATGAAGGAATAATGGACATGTATGGTACTGCAAATAAAATAGCAGAAGGTGCGGCTTTAATGACTAATACTTCATTTACATCTAGGATTCTAGGAACTGCTTGGCCAAGACATTTTAATAAAGTTATTGCTGAAGAGATGTATGAGAATATTAATAACATAGGTCTTCCTGACTGGTCTGAAAATGATCAAAGATTAGCAATAGCAGTTCAAAAAGAAGTTAATTCTTCAAATACTTCAGGTCTGGCAACTAAAATAAATAAAATTGGATCACCCCTCCCTATATTCATTAGCGGTGGTTCGGATGATATTGGTGATATTTCTTGGAAAGTTCCGACAGTAACTTTGAGATTCCCATCAAATATTCCAGGACTTCAGGGACACCACTGGTCTAATTCAATAGCTATGGCAACTCCTATTGCTCATAAAGGTGCAAATGCTGGCGCCAAGGTATTAGCTATGACAATTTTAGACTTTTTGTTAAAACCTGAGAAACTAACTCAAGCTAAAGACTATTTTGAAAATGTTCAGAAGGAAGAAACAGAATATAGACCCATGATCTCAGAAAATGATCCTCCTGCTACTTTTTTAAATAAAGATATAATGGAACAGTATAAATCAAGACTAAAGGAATTCTATTTTGACGAAACAAAATATGAAACTTATCTAGAGCAACTTGGAATTGATTATCCTGTAATTAAAAAAGACTAATTAATTCTCTGGGATTACATATTTTAAAGGATCAAAATCCCATAAAAAGGGAAGGAAAAAGTATACAATAAGGCTTAAAAGAATTATTGAAAGTAGGTTCATCCATATACCAGCGCGAACCATATCAGGAATACTTAAATAACCGGACCCAAAAACTACGGCATTAGGAGGTGTAGCAACAGGTAACATAAATGCACAAGAAGCAGCTACTGTAGCGGAAACCATCAAAATAAATGGATGAACATCAATTGTCATTGCCATCGGATATAGAACAGGTAATAACATAGCAGTGGTTGCTAAATTAGAGGTTATTTCTGTTAAGAAATTAACGGAAGCAATCAAAATAAATAACAGTAAAAACAAAGAAACGCCATCTAATAAAGTCATTTGAGTACCTATCCATAAAGCTAATCCACTATCCTTAAAACCTGCAGCTAATGCCATTCCCCCACCAAATAATAATAAAATTCCCCACGGTAATTTTACAGCTTCTTCCCAATTTAATAGTCGTCTTTTTTTATTTTTTGTAGGTAATAAAAAAATTATGACAGCACTAATCATAGCTATAATTGTATCATCAATAGCTGGGACTACTAGCTTTAATAAAAAATCTCTGGTAACCCATGCAAAAGCTGTTAAGGCAAACACTATAGCTACTAACTTTTCTTCATAGCTAATTTGACCTAACGCCCTCAATTGTTTGCTAATTTCTGCACGTCCTCCAGGAAAAGCCTTTTGTTTAAACTTAAAGGCAAAACTGGTCAGGTATTTCCAGCACAAAAATAATAACACTATAGAGATAGGAAAACCAAATTTAAACCATTGAGCGAAGGTGATTTCATATCCAAAGGTTTCTTCAACTACACCTGCTAATACCAAATTAGGAGGTGTCCCAATTAAAGTAGCTATACCACCAATTGAAGCACTATATGCTATTCCTAACATTATAGCTTTTCCAAAAATTTTATTTTCATCCTCAATTGTATCGGGATTGTCTCTTAATTGTGTTACAATTGCCATAGCAATAGGTAGCATCATAACAGCAGTGGCAGTATTGGAAATCCACATCGACATAAATGCAGTAGCAACCATAAAACCAAGGATTATGTTAACTACATTAGTGCCGATGAAATTAATGATATTCAAGGCTATCCTTTTATGTAAGTTCCATTTTTGTATTGCGATGGCAATGATAAAACCTCCTACGTAGAGGAAAACATATTTATGTCCAAAGGAAGCTGTTGTTTCAGATAGTTCTAATCCACCAGTTAATGGGAATAAAACAATGGGTAACAAAGCAGTCACTGCAATAGGAATGGCTTCTGTTATCCACCAAATTGCTATCCATATTGTTGATGCTAGGATAGCATTAGCTTGTGGATTCAAGCCTTCAGGATGAAAGAAAAATAAGATTAATATAAATGCTAAAGGACCTGAAATTAAGCCGATCTTTTTTGAGTTCATGTATTTAGGGTTTAAAATGTTTAAACATTTTAAAATCTTAAATTAGATTTCACAAGACATATCTTCTCCACAACACATTGGAGATTTTATTTTGCCCTCACATTTTGGACAATATGAAACTTGAACTTTATCGCCATTATCAAGCTCAATTGTCTTATTTAATAGAGGTTCATCACATTTAGCACATTGGCTATTTACTGACATTCCACATTTATTACAAGTATA
>Ga0114999_10002295_pt1 | contig 25396 bp, 33 predicted proteins | sample ArcticOcean_MG_C_3_FD_89820 | JGI IMG/M metagenome (GOLD analysis project Ga0114999, IMG submission 89820) | Marine microbial communities from western Arctic Ocean - ArcticOcean_MG_CB8_126 | ecosystem: Environmental > Aquatic > Marine > Oceanic | place: Arctic Ocean: Canada Basin | collected...
CCCCGCGCGCAACGCGATCGTCCTCGGAGCGGGCGGCGTGGCGCTCCTCGTGCCAGCCTCGCTGCTGAACTGGTTCTTCGATCACTCGTTCGTCCGCGACGCGCCGGTGATCGACACCCCACCAGGCACGGCAGGCTAGGACACTGCCGGGCGACGTTGACGCTGACGGACCAGCATCGATAGCGTCGATTCGCACCCGCCGCCGGGCGCGCGTGACTAGAGGTACCCCATGCTCCGCAGCCCTCGAGACTTCTTCCAGCCGCTCGCGATCGGCGCGCCCGAACCACTGCGCGAAATACCGGTCACCCCCGGCCGGATGATCCACTTCCTCAACGCCGCCAACCCGAAGATGGTCAACAAGGTGCCCGACATGCTGCGGCAGGTCGACGTCCTGCTCGGCAACCTCGAAGATGCCGTCCCGGCCGATCAGAAGGTCGATGCTCGACGCGGGTTCATCGAGGTGGTGAAGAACAACGACTTCGGCACCACCGGCGCGTGGACGCGGGTGAACAGCCTAGACAGTCCCTGGTTCCTCGACGACATCAACGAGTTCGTCGCCGAGATCGGCGATCGGCTCGACGTCGTGATGATTCCGAAGGTGCTCAGCCCACAGGACATCGCCTTCGTCGATCGCCTACTCGCCCAGCTTGAGGCGAAGCACCAGGTCGCAAAGCCAATCATGGTGCACGCAATCCTCGAGACCGGCGGCGGCGTCGCCCAGGTCGAGGAGATCGCCCTCGCCAGTCCCCGCCTGCAGGGCATGAGCCTCGGGCCAGCCGACCTCGCGGCGTCGCGTCGCATGAAGACGACACGCGTCGGCGGGGGCCACCCCGGTTATGTCGTGCGAGCAGATCCGGATGCTAACAACCCCGACGCCCCGCGTGGAACCAGCCAACAAGACCTCTGGCACTACACGATGGCGCGCATGGTCGACGCGTGCGTTAACGCGGGCGCCCTGCCCTACTACGGCCCCTTCGGCGATATCAGCGACCCGGTGGGCTGCGAGGATCAGTTCCGATCCGCCTTCCTCCTCGGATGCGTCGGCGCCTGGTCGCTCCACCCAAGCCAGATCACGATCGCGCGCAACGTCTTCAGCCCCGCACCCGACGAGGTGAAGATGGCGCTGAAGATCCTCGAAGCGATCCCGGACGGCTCCGGCGTCGCGATGGTCGACGGCAAGATGCAGGACGACGCGACCTGGAAGCAGGCGCAGGTGATGGTCAACTACGCCCGCCTGATCGCCGAGACGGACCCGGAGCTCGCCGCCCAATACGGCCTCGACTAGCTCGACCGCGCGTCGCTACCGAGCAGTTGCCGCGTATAGCACCAGTTGCTCGCGCTGCTCCTCGGAAAGCGGCCACTCCGGCCTCGGCTCGACGTCGCTGAACCCGGCCGTCTCGAGAAGCACGACGTACTCCTCGGGGCGGTAGGCCTGCACTGTATCCCCGTACCGATCGACCTCATCTGTCTCCCGATCGATCACGTACCAGCGGTGGATCGCCGTCGCCGTCTCCTCATTCCAGAACGTCTCCTCGAGGAGATCGTGCGACCTCGGTGAGAACAGACCGGTCTCTAGTGGTTGAGCGCGGTCCAGTCCCTCGCCGACAGCCTGGGCCGCATCGAACGGCAAAACCTCAAGGAGAAGCCGCCCCCCAGTGCTAGTGCTTGGGAAGCCGCCTCGAGAATCGCGGCCGCCTCCTCAAGGCGGAACACATTGATCTCGCCGAAAAGGAACATCGCGAGGTCGTATGGGCCGCCGAAGTCCGCCTCGCGGACATCGCCAGGCACATACTCGACCGCGAGACCCGCGGCGCTGGCCTGCTCGCGTGCGTACCGAATCGAGGCAGGCGAGAAGTCGATGCCGCAGACGTGATGCCCGAGGCGCGCGAGTCGCTGTGCATAAAGCCCGGGTCCACATCCGAGGTCAAGCACACGCTTCGGCTTCGCGCCGAGGAATTCTGCCATGATCCAGGCGACCTGCGCGTCGATCGTCGTGCCACTACGGCTCGCAGCGACAAGATCTTCTGGGACGAGCCGATGATGATGCTCGCACCTTCGGCTTCGTCGGCATCGATCAGATAGCTCTGCCGGTCCGCGTTATTGATCGCCAGAATGAATCCGCCGCCAACGATCAAATCAAGGCCACTCGTGCCAGGCTCGCCGACATCGATCGTGGCTATGATCTCGTTCGTCGCGGGATCGATCCGATGCACCTGGACACCCGAGAAGGCCAGACCAGCCCAGTCAGCGACCCAGATCGAGCCGCGGTACTCAACGATCGAACGTAGCGTGCCACCGATCTCGATCGTCGCGACCAGTTCACCGGTCTCGTGGTCCAGTCGGGCGACCGCGTCACCCTCTTTGCCCTCGAAGGCGAACTGGCTGCCGCCCACCCAGACGCTGCCGGCACCGACTGCGATGTACTGCGCGACCAGCCCAGCATCGAAGGTTCCAGTCACGATCCGCTCCCCGAATCCACCCTCGAGACGCCGCCACTCAACTCAGAATCACCGCCGATCAGCCAGACTCCGTCGTCACCGACCCCCATCACGCCAATCGTCGTTCCGGGTGGCCGTTCTACGTTGAAGACGAGATCGCCGGACCGTCGATCGACGCCCAGCAGGATGGCATTACCGAAAGAAAATCCAGCTTGAACTCACAGCAGGTTGTCGGTGAAGGCGTAGTCCGTGATCGTCTGCGTCGACCCAAACTTCAACTCCCGCTTCACATCGCCGGAATCCGCATCGATCGCGATCAGGTGCCCGGGAGCGACCGCAAACCACACGAGGTCGTCATCCAACCGCGGCAGAGTAAACGGCCCCGGCGTGTCCGCCAGATCTCAGAACCTGAGCAGCTGACCTTCGTCGCCCGACTCGACATCGATCCGCGACAATCCGAGCGGCGTGAGCGTGAGGTAGCCAAGGTCGTCCCGATCCGACTGATCGGCGCCGGAATCGCCTGACTCGTCACCGCGCGAACCTTCGTCGTTACGGTTCGAACCGCCGTCCCCGTCTGAGTCCGAGCCGCAAGCGACCAACACCACGGCCAAGACGGCAAGCCCAAACCCGAACATGCGCTTCATGCGACCCCCGGTGACGGCATGGCGAAGTCGTCCGAGTCTGCCGCCTCGCCCCGCCTTGTTCAACGCGCGACGCATCCCTCGTAACCTACGGTCGTGGCATAGTGCCGACCGGGATAGGGGACGCACGTGCGGTTCTACGAGTACGAAGCAAAACAGGTCCTATCGGGTTACGGCGTGCCGCTGCCCGAGCGACGGCTCGCCAAGACCGCCGACGAAGCGGCGGCAGCGATGTCGGACTTCGATGGCCCCGTGGTCATCAAGTCACAGGTGCTGAGCGGCGGCCGCATGAAGGCCGGCGGCGTGAAGTTCGCCGACACGCCAGACGAGGCGCGCGAGCACGCGACGAACATCCTCGAGCTGGCGATCAACGGTCTGATGCCGGTGGGCGTCCTCGTCGAGGACAAGCGCGCCATCGCGCAGGAGTACTACGCCGCCGTCACCTACGACGGCCGTGCCAAGCGCCCACTGATCATCTTCAGCGACATGGGCGGCATCGACATAGAAGAGGTCGCCGAACAGTACCCGGAACACCTCTCCCGCACCCATTTCTCCGCCAACCGCCCGTTCTCTGACTACACCGCGAAGATCGCGGTGGCCTCGGTCGGGGTGACCGGCCGCGACCTCACACAGCTCACGAGAATCGTCGCCGGCCTCGTACGGCTCTTCCTTGAGCGGGACATGACGCTCGCTGAGATAAACCCGATCGGGAAGCTCCAAGACGGCTCGATCATCGCGCTCGACGCCCACCTCGATATGGAGTCTGAAGCGCGCAACACACACCGCGCGCTCCTGCACGAGGTTGGCGTCCCCGACGACGACAACCGTCAAGCACGACCGCCAACCGCGTTCGAGATCGCGGCCGCTCGGGTCGACGCGGCTGACCCTCGAGGCGTGGCGGGCAACCTCACCCAATTCGACGGGAACCTCGGCCTGATCATTGGCGCGGGCGGCGGCTCGCTCACCCTCTTCGACGCGGTGCGCGCGGCAGGCGGAAAGCCCGCCAACTACTGTGAGATTGGCGGCAATCCCTCCGTCTCCAAGGCCGCCGCGCTGACTAAGCTGATCTGCGAGCAACCGCAGATCGACAAGATCGCCGTGATGATGAACGTCGTCTCCAATACGCGCGTCGACATCGTCGCCCGCGGCGTGATCAAGGGCTGCCTGGACGCCGGGTTCGACCCGGCCGAGAAGATCGCGATCTTCCGCATCCCCGGGTCGTGGGAAGACGAGGGCTTCGCGTTGCTCGAGAAGTACGGCGTCGAGTACGTCGACCGCTCCGTCTCGATGCACGAAGCCGCCGAGCGCGCGGTCGCAAAGATGGAGGCCTAACGATGTCGATCCTGGTCGACGAGAACACGACCTTCATCATTCAGGGCATCACCGGCCGTGAGGCCGTGACGATGGCGCGCGAGGTGCTCGACTACGGCTCCAAGCTCCTCGGTGGCGTCACGCCCGGCCGCAAGGGCCGCGACGTGCACGGCGTACCGGTCGAGGACACCGTCCGCGCCTTCACCGAGCGTGAGCGCGTGGACGCCTCGGTGGTCTCGGTCCCGCCCGCCTTCGCGGCAGACGCGGTGAACGAGGCGATCGAGGCCGGCATCAAACTGATCGTGGTCGTCACCGAGCGCATTCCTCGGAAGCAGGTCGCGCAGTTCGTTGAGTACGCGCAGCAAGAGGGCGTCCGGATCATCGGCCCGAACTGCCTCGGCGTGATTTCGCCCGGCAAGGCCAAGGTCGGCGGCGTCGGTGGCGCGGTCGACTCGGCACGACGCGCGTTCGTTCCCGGTTCGATCGGCGTAATGTCGCGCTCCGGCGGCATGACCGTCGAGATTGCGAATTCGCTGTCCGAGGCGGGCCTCGGAGTCAGCACGGCGGTCAGCATCGGCGGCGACGCGATCATCGGTTCCACCTACGCCGAGTTGATGCCGCTGTTCGACGCTGACCCCGAAACCAAGGGCATCGCGATCTACAGCGAACCCGGCGGCCGCGCTGAGTACGAACTGGCTGACTACATGGCGGAGAGCGGCAGCACGCTGCCGGTTGTCGCGTTCATGGCCGGCCGCTTCATGGACGAGATGCCCGGCATGCGCTTCGGCCACGCGGGCACCATCGTCGAGGGCAAGGCCGACACCACCGCCGAGAAAATCGCGAATCTCGAGGCGATTGGCATCTCCGTCGCTGACCGCATCGAAGACATTCCCCGCCTGCTGCAAGAACGGATCGAGGGCACACAATGACCGCGATGTTCATCCGCGTCGACATCGACGACTCTGTACAAGAGGACGAAGTGCTCACGAAGCAACTCGTCGAGGTCTGCCCCGTCGACATCTTCGCGATCGACGACACCGGGCGCGTCGGAACGGTCGAGGACAACCTCGATGAGTGCACGCTCTGCGACCTCTGTATCGACGCCTGCCAGCCGGGCCAGATCGATGTGGTCAAGCTCTACCGCAGCTAGTAGGCCTCAAGTTCGGAGTTGACCGCTCGGCGCGCTCAGGTCCCGGTAATTTCCCGCTTAACACTTTGACAGCATCGCAGGCACTACAACTCGCTAATCTCCGCCGCGTGCGCTCCCACCTCACACGTGCGAAAACTAGGCTGCAGTTGATGACTCGATGGCGCGCAGGCGCCATCGCGATGCTGGTCGCGGTCGGTTTGATTGCGATGCCCGCCACGCTGGGTGCACAAACGCCGGCGACGATCGAACTCGGAACCAACTCGGTGCTCAGCGATGCCCTGGTCGCCGGGGAGAATGGCCTGACACTCTACATCTTCACGCCCGACGCCCCGGGTGTGAGCAACTGCAACGGCGGTTGCGCGGTCGCATCGCCGCCGCTGACGGTTCCGGACGGCGAGACGCCGAACCTCGGAGCTGGTGTGAGTGGTGAGCTCTCGCTGATCACCCGCGACGACGGGTCCCCCAGGTTGCGCTCGATGGCGCAGCGCTCTACTTCTACCAGGAAGACACGACCCCCGGTCTGGTTCTACCAGACCGGGGGTCGTGTCTGGTTCGTCGTCGACGCGAGCGGCTCGATCGTCAAAACGCCTTCGTCCGGTGGGACGGCCGAAACCACTGCGCCGCCGATAGCTGCGCCAGCAGGTAACGCCGGGCTCTTCGTAATTGCCGGTACCTCGAACGTCGGAATCGCCGCGCTGGTTTTAGCGACAATCGCGCTCGTACTCGGCGGACGGAGTGCCGTGCCGCAACGCGAGCGGTAGCGCCACAACCGCAGCTTCCCGTGAACGCGGCACGGCGCCGGCCGGCCGGCGCCGTGCCGCGTTCACGGGAAGCTGCTATGCCACCTCAACCTTAATTGCTGGGGCCGTGAGCCGATGGTACCTTCAGGTGGAAATTACCCACGAAAGGTTCAACCTCTCTTGGCCTACGACATTATTGAAACCTGTATCGGCTGCACCGCCTGCACGAAGAAGTGCCCGGTGGAAGCGATCACGGGAGTTCGGAACGAACTCCACGTGATCGACGCCGAGCTGTGCATCGACTGCGGCGCGTGCGGAGCGGTTTGCCCGCCGGAATCGATCCTCGATGAGATGGGCGATCAGGCACGGACGTTCCCACGCCGGGAACTCCCGCTCTCGAAGATCACCGAGCAGAACTGCATCGGCTCTGGTTGCGAGCTCTGTATCAACATCTGCCCGTTCGACGCGCTCTCGCTCTCAGACGCCCCGAACTCGCACGACTTCTATGGCATCGCCATGGTCGACGACAAGAAGTGCGTCGGCTGCCGCCTCTGCGAGGAGGCATGTGGCTGGAACGCCATCTACATCGACCCGCCGCGCGAGCTGCTCAAGAAGGATATCTACCCGATCGAGATTTTGACGCCGAAGAAGGGCAAGGGCCTGCAGAAGGCCCGCGCGAACGCCTAACGACCGAGGCGCCCACAACTATCAATGGCCCCGCATGAGCGGGGCCATTCTGTTCTCCCCGGACGGAACACGGCATGGCAATCGATCTCCGCTGGAAGCCACTCCGGCCCAACGCACGTCTGCCAAAACAGCAGACTCCGCTCGCGAGCGGCTACGACCTGCACGCGTGCCTCGACGACGGCTCGTTGACGCTCGGGACGATGCCCACGCGCATCCCGACCGGGATCGCGATCGCCGCCCCGCCCGGGATCGATATCCAGCTCCGCCCTCGATCCGGCCTGTTCGTCCGAGGCGTGATCGGCACCGTCGGCACCCTCGACGCTGACTACCGTGGCGAGATCTTCGTGACGCTCTACTGCCTGCCCGACCTCGGAACCTTCGAGGTCAACGACGGCGACCGGATCGGGCAGTTGGTGGTCAGCGCCCTCGTCGAGGCCCGCTGGTTCGAATCCGACGAGCTCGACGACACAGCGCGAGGCGCGGGCGGGCACGGATCCACCGGAGTGCGCTGACGCGCTGTCAGACACCACCTACAGCGCTGTGCCACGCAGTGTGAGGACGTGCTCGTCCTCGCACACGTCCTCGGAGCCGAACTCCGACCTCAGTCACCGTGTTCTACACAAAACGAGAGCGGACCTTGCGGTCCGCTCTCTTCCAACATCTGCCGTGCGGCGGGGGTATTTGTCGGCAAGATGGTGGCATGGCTGCTGCGACTCTTTGGGTCGCGGGAATCAGGCGGCTACGACCCCCGCTTCCGCCTGGTCGTCTGCGAAGATGTAGTGATACAGCAAGGCGCCTGCGACCGCGCCGACGATCGGCCCGATCCAGTAGACAAGGTGGTCATCCCAGTTCCAGTCGAGCAACGCCGGGCCGAAGGCGCGTGCGGGGTTCATGGCTGCGCCCGTGAACCGGTACGCCACGATGATGTCCATCGTCAGCACGAGACCGATGCCAAAACCACCGATGCTGGGACCGCGCTTGTCGAGAATGGTTCCGAAGACGGCCAGCATCAGGAACATCGTCAGGATGACTTCAATGCCGACACCCTGAGCAAACGTCACGCCAGTCAGGAACGGTGTGCCCAGCATCGCGTTACTGCGTAGGGTCTCCGGGAAGAGCGCAACCAATGTCAGTGCTGCGAGGACGGCGCCGCCAAGCTGAGCAATGATGTAAACAGCGGCATTAGCCGTGTTCATTCGTCGCGTCACCCACAGTCCCAACGTAATTGCAGGATTGAAGAAACCACCACGGAGTGTCCAGAGGGCGGAAACCAACAGTGCAAGCGCCAGGCCCTGCGCGATTGCGACCGCAAGGATGTCCTGACCGGAGGCGATCAGTGAACCGGCACCGATGAAAACGAGCGCGAACGTACCGATGAGCTCAGCAATCAACTTGCGAGGGTCGACAGCAATTGCGTCGAACATCAACTACCTCATCAATGCAGCGGCGCGTCTCATCAACCCCGCTACGTTGGCAATAAAACCAGCAATCAGCTAAACAGTCAACACGCATGATCAATTCTTTTCGCCGTTTGCCCACGCTCGTCTCCACCTCGATGCTCGCTGTCGTCCTGCTGGTGGCCTGCGGTGGTGGCGAACCGGACGTGCGCATTCGGCCCGATACTGGTGCTGGGGTCGCGACCGCCGAGCCAGGTGAATCGCCAGAGCCCGGCGAAACCAGCGAGGCGCCCCCCACTTCGGAGGCAGTCGAGCTCCCGTTCGCGCCCACAAATCGAGTGGGTGGCGGACTGCTCGTTGCTGAGTACCTCGCGGGCGGCCTCGCCGACATCGAGGGCTGCCTGCCCGAGCTGGTGCGCGACTGGGACCTTGAGCCGGTGACAGGAGTCCGCTGCGCTGTCGGAGATATCGATGGGGACGGTCTCGACGAGCTCGTCTACGCGGTGAGCATCACGGGAGACCTGGCGCCGCCGGGCGATGTCTGGTTCTTCGATGATCACGAGGAGGGATACCGGCTATTCACCTCGGCGCGCGCGCTCGCCAATGAGATCCTCGGCGGCATCAACATCGAGGCCGTGGTGGACCTCACCGGCGACGGCGCGCCCGAAGCGATCATCTCGGCGCAGACATGCGACGGCGAGCGATGCTCCACGAGTTTCGTGATTGCCAGCGCGCACCGCGGCTTCGCGGTCGAGGATCTCGCCCCCCCGGAGCTGATCTCCAATTCGACTGAGGGGCTCGCCTTCGAGGACGGGACCGACGATCAGCTCATTGACCTGCTAATCCGGCGTGAGGCGGACGCCGCCGATGCCGCGGCCGGACCGCAGCGCGCGAAGACGCTGATCGCCTCGTGGTCCGGATTGCGCTTCCGCGTCGACGAGCGACCGGACCCACCGGAGTACCTGATCCAGCTCGTCCTCGATGCCGACGAGGCGTACCGGACTGGTGATCTCGAACTCGCGGGGTCGCTCTACCTCCAGGCCGCCGTCGATGGTTCGCTACGCGACTGGAAGCAGGAACTGGGCGAGCGAGCGGGCCGCTTCGAACTGCAGCCGTACTCGCTCTTTCGCGCGGGCCTGGCCGCGCAGCGACAGGGCGACCCGGAGACCGCTTTCCAGCTCTTCGAGCAGGCGGCGACGAATCACACCGACTCGCTCCACGGTCTGGCAGCGGGGATCTACCTACAGGCGCTCCAGGACGGGAACGCCGGAAGTACGGCCTGCACCGCGAGCGAGTCCTACCTCGGGCGGATGCCGTCGGTGTACCACGACATTTGGAACTATGGCTTCGCGAACCCAGACCATGCCATCACCGCACTCTGTCGGTGATGGCCACCCACTTCGGATAGGACGCGAAGAACAAGAGCGTCACGGTGGTGAGCAGTACGGCGCGACGACGAACGGCGCATCGTAGGAACCAGCCTGATCGACCCAGAGACCAATCAAGAACGATCCGAAGGCGTTCAGCACCAGTTGCACCGGCTGGAACGAACCACGAATCACGCCCAACGACGTCCGCCCGAAGTAGTCGGCGTAGATTGCCTAATTCAGCGCGACCGACGAGCTGAAGAACAGGCCGTACACCACTGCAGAGAGCAGCGCCGGACCGATGGCGTCAGTTTGCAGCAGCAGCATGGGGCCAACGGCCATCCCGACCAGCAAGGCGCTCATCGCCCGCCGCGCGATAATGCGGTTCGCGACGAATCCGCCCAGCAGTCCACGAAGGCTCCCACGATCGAGAAGACGGTGACGATCACCGCTGCCTCAGGACCGCCCAGTCCCTGATCTCGCAGGTAGGGGATCTGATGGAAGTTGATCGACCTAGCGGTCATCATCAGCAGCCCAATCGCAATCCCCATCAGCCAGTAGGCACGGGTGCGCACGGCCTCGTGGAGGGTGAAGTCCTCCTCGCGAGGCGATTCCGCCTCCTGCTCCGCCAATAAGACTGGAGAGGGCTCGCCGTCGGGGCGCATGCCGAGGTCCTCGGGCCGCCGGCGCAAGAAGTACGCAGAGGGCACGACACCGACCACGAGGGCGGCGATCGCCAGCGCCCACCAGCCCGCGCGCCAGTCGCCCGCGATCACAACGGCCGCGTATAGCGGCAGCGTCGCCATTCCCACGCGCTGGGGCACCGGGGCCAGCGCGATCGACATCACCAGTCCGGTCCGGCGATCACCCAGCGCCCGCTCGCTACCGGTCGGCCAGCGACGCCTCGCGGCGAACGGGGTGTGGGAGGGTCGCCCCCGGGATGCCGGCCACGATCGGTCCCTAGCGACGGAGGCCGGCTGGTCAGTGGGGATCCCGGATCGCGGTCGAGGGAGGAATAAGTCTACGGTGTGTTGACCGCTCCCCCAACCGGCACCTACGGTCGAGTCGCATCACACTTCTCATTCTCGAGGACCAGTCCCATGTTCCGAAGCCTGCGCAAACTGATCCTGATCGCCGTCGCGGCCGCTGCCGGCGCCGTGATCGGTCGCTGGGTCGCTGAGGCGCGGGCGCGGTCCGACGACGGCGAAGACACACTGGCGATCGACCTGCGCGACGTCAATATCCGACCGCAGGACTTCGTCCCCGGCATGGTGGCCGCGTTCCGAGTCGGCGAACCACCCTGGTCCTGGCTCCATATCCCCGCGTGGGCCGCGGCCTTCGGCATGAACTTCGGCACCTCGGTAGTTGGCGGAGACTTTGATCGGCTCCGGCGAGCCTTCGAGGAGCGCGCACTCGGCGCACTCGGCCTCCAGCCGGAAGTCGAAGTTGAGTATGCTGCGCCGACGCCTGCCACGACCGAGGCTCCGCCAGCCCCGCCCACGCCGCCTCCCCCGCCAGCAGCGAACCCGGCTGTCGAGGCTGTCGAGCCTGACCGCACAGCGATGCCACCTCGGGAGCGCCCCGTGTGGACGACCGAGAATGCGACGCCGCCGACCGCCCGGGGAAACCGCACGCCGCCCGAAGCGGAGCTCCCGGGGTTCACGCCGCTCGACGACTAACCACCCGCGGCCTCGCCGTTCACCGAGTTCGGAACGACCGATAGGACGGTTCGGCCGTCCCTCGGTAGCGGACCCACAGCCCTGCTACTCTCTCGTGAACGAACGGAGCAGAGCCGTGACGCTCGCGATCGTGCTGGTCATCGCCTATTTCCTCGGCGCCATCCCGACGTCTTACCTCGTTGTGCACCGGCTGACCGGGCAGGACATCCGGAACATGGGCAACGGCAACCCCGGAATGATGAACGTGCTAGATCACGTCGGAACCGTCGCCGCGATCGTGGTCGGGATCGGTGATGTCGGTAAAGGCATGGCGGCGGTCACGATCGGCCTCGTGACTGATGTCCACGAGGCCGCGCCGATGATCGCCGGCCTCGTGGCGATCATCGGTCACGACTACTCGATCTTCCTCATGCTCAATGGCGGAAATGGTATGGCAACGGCAGTCGGCGGCATCGCCGCACTCGCACCACTGGCGGTCACGCCGGCGATTGTGGTGGCGCTCACGATTGTGCTGATTGCTGGCTCACGTCGGCTCGCCGGCATCATCAGTCTGCTGCTCGTGCCCGCGTTTGCTTACATCGGAAACTTGGAGCCTGCCGCCATCAGCGGCGTGATCTTGTTAATGACACTCACCGCGTTGAAGATCATCAGCTTCGAGGGCTTCACACAGGCACGCACCCGGATCGATCGTTGACCACGATCGACACGATCCGTGATCGGCTCACCAGGCTCACCAGCGGTCCCAGTGAAGAAGTCCCGCTGGCACGCACCGCTTTGCTGATCGCCCAGAGCGAGTATCCCGACATCGACGTCGACGACTACGAACGCCAACTCCAATCGATCGCAGAGACGCTCGATCAAGAGCTGGTCGGCCAACGCAATCCGCGGTCGCCGCTGCGGACCCCGTTGGCCGTCAATCGCCTGCTCTATCGAGAACTCGGGTTCCGGGGCAACGACAGCGCCTACGACGACCCGCGCAACCTCTACCTCAATTGCGTGCTCGACGAACGCACCGGCATCCCCGTCTCGATGGCAATCGTCTATTCCGAGGTGTGCCAGCGCGTCGGCCTGGACGTGCGCCCCGTGGGCCTCCCGGGGCACGTCATCTGCCGCTACCAACCAGAAGGGACGACCGACGAGCGCGACTGCATCCTGATCGATGTCTTCAACGCCGGTCGCATCCTCAGCGAGCGAGACTGCGCCATGCTGGTGCGGAACATCTTTGGCTCCGAGGAGCCGTTCCGGGAGCACTACCTCACGTCGATGACCCCGAGGCAGGTGATCCAGCGTCTGCTGCACAACCTGAAGGTCGGCTACCTCCGTCGCGGAGACGAAGAGCGAGCCGCCCGAATCATCGACCTCACGCTCACGCTGTTCCCCTGGGACCTCGACGAGATCCGCGACCGTGGCATGCTGCGCGTGCGCCTCGGCGAGGTATCGCTGGCGCTCGAGGACCTCGAGCGCTACGCCACGTTCCACCCGGGTGCGCGTGACATCGAGACGGTTAACGAGACGGTGCGGTCGCTGCGGAAGCACGCGGTCGACCCCGACGAGGACCGCCGAGGGACCTCGGACCGCACGAACTAACCGCCGGCTCGGCCGCGCGCCCACCCCAGCAGCCTGGAGCCAGCATGTCGATCTTCCGCATCCTCCACGGCGCGGGCAACATCCGCGACCTGCTGCCGCTGGCAAGCCATCCGGCGGTCGACGCGATCGAGGCCGACATCTGGGTCCGAGGCGAGTCGCTGGTCGCTCACCACGACCGCCCGCTCGGCCCGCTCCCGTTCACCATCGGCAAGCACGGGGTCCACCACGAGGACAAGAATCCGGTCGACCTGGAGGATATCTTCGGGGCGATCGGCGCCCCAGACCCACACGCACACTTACTGCTGAACCTGCGGTCATGGCTCGCCGATCCCGCGCCAGATCTGGCACGCAAACTGCTGGCGACCAGCTACCTCGATCACCTCGCCGTCAGTTGCGAGGCGTGGCCTGTCGCCGACCGCCTCCGCGCCTGGATCCCCGAGCTGCTCGTGACGTACTCCGTGCGCTACGAGCAGCAGTTCCGCCGCTACATGCTCGAAGCCAACCTCGAGGACCTGCCACCGCGTCCGGTTTCCATCCGCCACACACTGCTGCACTCAGCCGAGGAAGTGCGCTCACTAAAGGAGCGCGCGGGCTCCGTCGACGCGTGGACCGTGGACGACGTCGACCGCGCGCTCGAACTCGCCGAATGGGGCGTCACGGGCATCGTGAGCAACAATGTCACCGTGCTCAATGCGTTGTAGATCAGCTCGATGACCGAACGCCTCGACCTGTCCTCGACCGACGACTTCGCCCTCGGAGCGAAAGAGTCGCTGCTCTCGCCGGTGATCCGCCTGAAGATCGAGGCCGCTGGCGGAGCGATCACCTTCGCTCGCTTCATGGAGCTCGCCCTCGGGCACCCGGACCTGGGTTACTACAGCCGCGTCGGCCTCGCGTGGGGTCGGGACGGCGACTTCGAGACATCGCCCGAGGTCCATCCGATCTTCGGCTACCTCTGGGCGCGTCAGATCGAGGAGTGCTGGGAGCGACTCGACCGTCCAGCCTCGTTCGACCTCATCGAGGTCGGGGCTGGTTCCGGCGCGTGGAGCGCCGCGATTCTCACCTGGCTGCGCGACCGCAGCCCCGATTGCTTTGCTGCGACCTGCGCAACCCTCCTCGATGGCAGCCCGCGCCGCCTTGAGGATCAACGCAGCACGCTGGAGGCGAGCGGCCTGACTGCGCATCATCAGCTCGTCGAGGAATGGCTCGCCGACGCCGGTCCGGTGACCGGCGTCGTCATCAGCAACGAGTTCTTCGACGCGCTCCCGATCCACCTCGTGGAGCGGCGCGGCGACGAACTGATGGAGTGGCACGTCACCGACGAGGGCTCAGCGTTCCAGCTCGCCCTCCGCCCCGCGAGTACGCCAGACCTCAACGCCTACTTCGATGCGCTCGGACTCCGGTCGGGCGACGGCGCACGCGCCGAGGTGAACCTCGCAGCTCCCGATGTGATGCGCGCCCTCGCGAGCCGCATCAAGCGTGGCTACCTCTTCGCGATCGACTACGGACACGAGGCGAAGGATCTCTACGCGAGTTGGCGGCGCATGGGCACCCTGATGGCGTTCCACAATCATAGCCCGCAGCCGGACCCCCTCGCGAGTCCGGGCCTGCTCGACCTCACCGCGCACGTCGACTTCACCTCGCTGGCGAACGCTCTACGCGCGTCCGGGTTCGAGGTGGCGCCCACCGTCTCCCAGGCCGAGGCACTCACGGTCCTCGGCCTGCCTGAGGCGATGCAAGCCGCCGAGGCACGTGGGCACGAGGATATTGCCCGCTACGCTCAGGAACGGCGCGCCGCAGCGACACTGACCAACCTCGAGGGTCTCGGTCGGAGACGGGTACTCGCGACCTCGAACGACGCGCTGCTCGAAGACCTGCGCAGCCTCCGCTCGATCACCGAGGCATACGGCTGAGGCGCGCCGCCGCGTGAGAAGATAGCCGTATGGAGCAAGAAGCGGTCCACTACTCGGACACGGTCATCAAGCACTTCAACAACCCGCGCAACGCGGGGGAGATGGCCGACGCGAGCGTCGACTACTTCGTCACGAATCCGATCTCCGGCGACTCGATCCGCCTGTACCTCCGGATCGAGGACGAGCGGATCGATCGCGCCTCGTTCCTTACCACTGGCGGACCGGCGTCGATTGCGACCGCCTCGGTCGCCACCGACCTCGTGACGGGCCAGACGCTGGACGAGGCCAGCGCGATCACCCGCCAGGAGCTGGTCGACGCCGTCGGCGGCTTACCGCCCTCGAAGATCCAATGCTCGGTGATCGCGGCAGCCGCGATCCGCAATGCGATCGCGAAATGGCGACGCGAACAGCCCGACGCTCCGCCGGACGGTTCCGAGGCGTGATCGCCGCGATCCTCCTCGCCGCTGGCGAATCGCGACGGATGGGCAGCCCAAAGGCGCTCCTCCCGTGGGGCGATCAGACGCTGATCGCCTGGGAGATCGAGCAACTGCGCGCCTCGGTGGTCGACCAGATCGTGGTCGTGCTCGGCGCACACGCCGAAGTGATTCGACGCAGCCTCGGCGCGAACGCGCGGCTCTGCGCGTTCAACCAGCGCTGGGCGCAGGGTCGATCCACCTCGCTCGCCAAGGGCGCGGCGGCACTGCTTCGGCCCGGCGGCGAACTGCCCGAGGCGACGGTGATCCAGAACGTCGACCAACCGACGCGACCCGACATCACCGATGCACTCGTCGCACGCCTCCGCGAGGACAACCTCGACGCGATCCAGCCGGAATTCACGGGCCACGGCGGACACCCCGTGGTGGTGGGCCCGGCCGTTCTCCCGCGCCTCCTCGCGGCTGACGACACGACCTTCGGCCTCCGCGGAGTCCTCGCCGATTACCCCCCGCTGCGAGTCGAGAGCGACGACCCCGTGGTGGCGATCGATCTCGACACGCCCGACCGCGTGCCTGCGGCCCGAGAATTGCTCGGCATCCCGCTGGGATGACGAAGCAGCGCCGTCTCCGGCTAGAATGCGTGCCCAACGTCGTTCGGAGGTCCCATGCCTAAAGCAGTCGAAGGCGACTACGACATCGAGGCGGTCCGCGCCGAGTGGATCGGCAAGAAGACGCCCCGCACCAGCGGACGCTACCCGGTCGAGTACGACCCGATCCGTCGCCACTGCCACATGGTGGAAGACGAGAACCCGCTGTTCCTCGATCCGGAGTTCGCGAAGGACACAGTATACGGCGGGGTGATTTCACCACCTGTGCTCACCGGGTACTTCGCGGGTGACGGCGCCTGGCCGCCGACCGGTGGACCGACGCAGGGGAAGCGCCGTTCCGGCGAAGAGATCGAGCCGCCGGGGAGCATCATCGGTGACGTCCCCACCCGCGGTGAGCGACTGATCAACATGAACGTCGCCTGGGAGTACTTCGCGCCCGTCCGCATCGGCGACCAACTCTCCTCGGAGACAGTGCTCGCGGACGTGTTCGAGAAGTCGATTCGCCTCGACCCTAAGGCGGTCTGGATCGTCACCGAACGCCGGATCTTCAACCAAAACGACGAACTCGTCGCGACCAACACGAACACACTGTTGACGCACCGCCGCCCCGACGTGGTTGCCGCCGAAGCCGAGGAATACTAACGATGACGACGCAGATCGCCCAGCGCACCTGGGAAGACGTGACCGACGGCGAAGAGCTCGACGGGTTCGTCTTCGAGCTCGACGCCACGAAGATGGTCGAGCAGGTATCCGGCTCGCAAGACTTCTACCCGGTCCACCACGACACGGATTTCGCCCGCGAAGCCGGTCACGCCGAGATCTTCTACAACACCGGTTTCACCCAGGCCACGCTGAGCCGCCTCCTAACCGACTGGGTCGGCACCGACGGCTGGGTGAAGAAAATGTCCTTCCAGATGCGGAAGATGAATATCCCGAACGACAAGATCCATGCCAAGGGCGTCGTCACTGGCAAGTCCGAGGGCGACGGCGGCATGGGCGAGGTCACGCTCGACATTTGGCTCGAGAACGACCGGGTCGGCATCACCACTCCAGCCGAAGCCACAGTCCTGCTCCCGCACCGGGACTAGCTCGCCGCAGCATTTCGCCTCGCCGCCGCCGCCGCGGTGACGAGGCGATCAAGTGGACCAACCAACGCCACAGACGCCTCGGTCAGCCGGTAGCGACTGACCGGCGGATAAGTGTCGTCCACCGCCCGCTCGACGAGCCCCGTGTTGACGAGCCGCTTCAAGGCCTGCGAGAGTGCTCGAGGTGTGACCCCATCCAGGTCTCCGCGCAGCTCGCCGAACCGGTCGGCTCCCGCAGCGAGACGCGAGACGATCGGAAGCGACCACTTGCGGTAGGACTCGTCGCTGCCGCCGACTAACTGGACCGCGTTCATGAGATCGAGGCAGGCCGCGGCGATCGGTCGGCCGTGATCCGTCAGGATATATTCAGGCCGCAGCAGGTGACCGTAGCCAGGGTTTTCCCCCGCCAGCTCTAGTTCGATCAGCGCATCCAGCGCCTCGCGCACGGCGGAACGGCTCGCATCGACTGCGTGGACAAGCGTCACGAACTTCGCCCCGTCGAGCCGCTCAAGTTCGGCGAGCAGTGGGATCATCCAGCGATGTCGGACCAGCAGCGTCCAGTCCACGGCGCCCCTTCTATTGCAGCGTTTCTATTCTTAATATACTTTCCGTCGTACTGAACGCAAAGGGAAATTTAACATGGCTAACATCGACTACAACCACGAGGTTAACTGCAGCCTCGGGGTCTCGAGCGTCAATGATGCGCTCGCGTGGTATGCACTGTCCTCGGCTTCGAGCTGAGCGAACGGATGGACCAGATCGGCTTCGCCACTGTGAAGACGCCGGTGCCCGGCGTCGTGCTCTGCCTCTCCGAGACCGAGGAAAGCGGCAAGGACGGCGGCATCAGAGAGGTCCCAAGCGTCGTCCGCATACTCGGGTTCTACGACCCCGATGGGAACCACCACCAATTCTGGGCCGAACCGAACGAATAGGCCCCGCTCAACAGGCGACCCTCGGTACCCACAGCGGCCTCAAAGGAGGCCGCTGTGCCCAGACTGCACGTCGTCAACCTCTTCACCGCGCTCGACAGATCCGAGCGCACCCCACTTGGCGTCTTCGTGGACGGCGCCGCTACCCCCGAGGCAGAGCGGCAGGCAATCGCCGTCGATCTGAACTACAGCGAGACCGTGTTCGTCGATGACCACGACACGATGCAACTGCAGATTTTCACGCCGACCCACCAGCTCCTGTTCACCGGACACCCGCTCGTCGTCACCTCGTGGCTCGTACGTGAGACGCCCGGCTCGGCTCCCGAGATCCTGCGGCCCCCGGCGGGTGAGGTCCGGACGTGGGCGCCACCTGGATCCGAGGGAGCCCCGAGTGAAGCCCTGACTTCAACTTCATCCAGCTCGACTTAGCGAGTGAGGTCGCGGGCCTCACGCCCGGCGACCGTCCCGACGGCTACTACTGGACCTGGGGAGACGAGGTCGCCGGGCGACTTCGTTCGTGGAACTTCATCACCTCGCTCGGGGTGCCTGAAGATCCGGCGACCGGCTCAGCCGCGGTCAGCCTCGCCTCTCGACTCGGGCGGCGCCTGCTGATCACCCAGGGCAACGGCTGCGGCCGCGGTACGCGCCTCGGACCGGACAGCACCGCCGAGGTCGGTGGACTGGTCGTGCTTGCGGAGACGCGCGACTAATCGCGGCTAGCCCAGCGTCGCCTCGGCGAAAGCACGCACCTCGCGGAGCGGGTCTTCGCCGCCGACGTTGTAGATCAGCTCAGTGACGCCGAGGGCGCCCTGCGCGGCGACGAGTTCACGGATCGCCTCAGGCTCGGAGACCCAGCCATTCCAGTTCGGTTGTCCGTCGGTCGCATCGACGAGGATGCGATCACGGTCGGTGAGATGGGTGCAGTGACCCTCGTGGATAGCAAGGTGGTGCTGGTCCTCGGGACGATCTACCGCCACCTGCTGCAGGTACTCGTCGCCACCGGCCCACTCCCGGACCGCGTCCGGACCACCGGACTCCCACTGGCTGTGTGCCTGAACGACCCACCACGGTCCAGCCGCGTCTATCACGCGATCCGAGAACTGCGACTCGCCCTCCTCAAGGACAGTGCCGTGCACCATCCGGATGAACTGGTCCCAGCTCCCGTCGTTGTTGCCGAAGGTCATCACACCGTCCGCGAGCTCGTGCGCGACGGCCTGTCCCTTCGGACCGAAGGCCGAAAGCACCACATCAACGTCGATCGGCCTCGGATCGGCCAGCGCGGGGTGGTGGATCATCTGGCACTGCTCGCCCTCGATCTCCACGACCTCGCCCGCGAGCAGTGCGCGAAGCTGGCGCACGTAGCGCTCCGTGTAGCCCCACGTCAGCGGCTTCTGTCCCAGCACCCGCCTGCCGGTGAAGCCAGTTCCGAGCGCGACGGCGAGCCGTCCCGGTGCCATCCGATCGATCGTGGCAATCGCGGAGGCAGTAGTCATCACGTGGCGCAGACTCGGGATCAGCACCGCCGTCCCTAAGCCGATGCGGCTGGTCCGCTCCGCGACGAGACCCATCGTGATCCAGACGTCTTCCCAGATCGCCGCGGAGTCATAGAGCCAGAGCCGGTGGTAGCCCAGTTCCTCGGCCAGATCGGCGGCCTCGAGGGCATGTGGGCCCGGCGGGAATCCGAGCGAGATCTTTGGGTCAGCCATCGTTCACCTCTCAGGCATACGCGCACGGGTCGTTGACCGGCGCGCGTATGCTACTGAAGGCGGGCAGCGCTCTACTAGGTGGCGACGGTCTCCGCATAGCGAGCGACGGCGGTCGAGAGCTAGTGACCAAAGACCGCCCGGAACTCAGGCGTTGCATCGGCCCTGATTTGCTCGACCGGGGTCCCGGCAGCGCACGAAACCGCAAGCGCCTCCGCCAACACGGCCAAGTTCTCGATATACGTGCGGCAAATCAGCGGGTCGTGACCTGAGGCGAAGGTCTCTTCCGGCACAGCGGCCAACACGCGAAGGGTCGCGCCCCACTCCGCCGGAAACGCGTCCTCGCAGAACAGCGGTTCGCCGATGATGTCGCCCGCGAAAACGACGTCCGCCTCTTCGACACCGATCGCGATGTCGTTGTCCGTGTGCGCGCTGCCGAAGTAATCGAGCCGCAACGTTACGCCCCCGAGGTGAAGCCGCATCCGCTCCTCGAAGGTGACGTCCGGCGCATCGACCATTACGGTCGCCATCCGCTCCTTTGCCGCGGGCATCCACTTGCCCATCATCTCGCGGTGGGTCTCGCCAGCGTCGCCGACGAGCCACGCGCGACAGCGCTCGTGCCCCCACAACGGCGGCAGGCCGGAACAACCAGTTCCCAAAGGTGTGGTCGCCGTGGTGATGCGTGTTGACCGCGTACCGGATCGGTAGCGATGTCAGTGAGGCGACCGCCTCCAGCAGAATTCGCGCGTCGTCCTCGAAGGTGCAGGTATCGATAATCGCGACCGCGTCATCGCCAATCACGGTACCGGAATGTGCGGACTGCCCGCGGGCGAACTCCACGCGATAGACGCGGTCCGCGATCTGACTCAGCCCCTCGATGCCCATCGCGCTCTCCTCCAGATCATCGTTGTGTACTCGACCCGCCCGAGCGGTCGATCGCCGATGGTGGGTCGTCGGCCCAACTGTCGGGCAGCTCGGGCACGCCCCGTGACGGATCGGGCCGCCAGCGAGGCCACTCTTCGCGAAATGGGCAGCTCCCTCGATCAGCTGGACGACTCGCTCGCCCTCGGCGCGTACCGCGGCCGCGAACTCCGCCGTATCAATACCGTGCTCGACGCAGGCGGTCGCTTCGTCCTCGTGCTTCCACTCCCAATCGAGGCCAGGCGTGGCGACGATATCGAGGTGTGGTCGCGCGTATCGATGCCGACCTCGTGGCGGACAAACGGAGCCTCGAGGTTCACGTACCAGCGGGCGAACTCCCAGGAACCCTCGTGCCACATCGCCCAGACCTCAAACGCGCGGTCGGGCGTGAAGAAGCGCAGGGTGTCGTTCTGCCAGACCAGCGGCACGCGCTCGCGGAGCCGCCGAGGTGGTGTTGCGGCTCGCCGGGCGACGAGCTCAGCGCGACGAACTCAGCGCGACCGTCGACCGGCAGGTGCGGGTACCCGAAGTAGGGGTGCCATGGGAGAGGTACAGGACGAGTCGCTCATCCGAGTCCTCGACGCAGGTCATCGTGTACCCGCTGGCGGTCACGTCGTGATCACGCGCGACATAGCGGACGACGACCGTCTCTGCCGGCTTCCAGCGGTGCTGAGTCATCGGGCGATGTCGCCGTAGGCCCAGACGCGACGCGACCAGAGGCGCACGGGCTCTGATTCCCAGTTGGGAGGCAGGACCGGCTGGGACCAGTTGAGATCCGGAGTCCTGTCACCCCAGCCCTCGGAGAACGGCGCCTTGTGCGCCTCGATGCGCTCGATCACCCGCTCACCCTCAGCACACACGAATTCGGCAAACTCAGCGGAATACACGCCCAGCTCGACGCGCTCTGCGAGTTCGTCCTCGTCTTTCCAACGCCACTCGAGGTCAGGCGTGACCATCACATCCAGCGTGTGGTCGTTCGTATCGAAGCCGATCGCGGTCCGCCGGAACGGCTCCTCCATATTCACGTAGTAGGCGCTGTGCCGGCGTTCGCCGTCCTCGTGCTCGCAGAACACCCCGATCGAGTGGTGCGCACCGGGGTACATCAGCCGCAGTACGTCGCGCCGCCACTCGGTGTCTTGGAGCGCCATGCGGTGGCCTTGGTCAGTGAGTTGCGAGGCTGGGCGCGGCATGAATCGCTTGTAGCTCGCGCCCTTCGGAATGTAGAACGCCAGCAGATCGTCTCGATCTTCCACGACGGTGAACGGCCAGGACATGCCCGGACGACCGTCACGCGTGATGTAGCGCAGAATGACGGTTTCCCCACTCTGCCAGTGGCGCTCGGAAGGTGGCGGGCCGTCGCTCATTCGCGCTCCGTTTTGTCCGGTGGGAGCGGCGATCTTACTCACTCTCACCACCCTCGGCCCCGAGGGAACCTTGTGCTAGGATTCACGCAACTCAGGCCCGTTCGGCGGGCCCGATTGGGACGAATCACCCCGCTGCGCTGCGCCTCTGGCGCGACGGCGGTGTAACCGAAAGCGGGCTGCATGGCCTACGGCATGGGCATCACGAAGGGCATGCTGCTCACACTGAAGCATGTGTTTCGTCCCCCGATCACGGTCAACTACCCGGAACAGCAACGCGATATCCCGGTGCGTGCCCGCACGAACCTACTCTGGTTCGAGGAGCGATGCACCGGCTGCTCCACTTGCGCTCAGGCCTGCCCAGACGGCTGCATCCTCGTCGAGACCTCGCCGCGTGAAGACGGCACGCTCAAGATTGAGCGCTACGAAATCGACTTCCGCATCTGCATGTACTGCGGGCTCTGTACCGAGGCCTGTCCCTACCAGGCGATCCAGGCCGGCGGTCGCTACGACGATGCGGTTTACGTCTTCGAGGACATGTACCGCGACAGTGACGCCCTGACGCGCGAGGCAAACAACTACCTCAAGACCACCGACGGTCGCTACCCAAACGGCCAGACTCAGGACGAAAACCCGCTGATTACTGCGCTTCCGACCGCGCGATCACGCGTGGACGTAGCCGGCGCTGGCGGGCCACTGGGACCGCAGAAGCTAGCGCAACGAGAGCAGCATCAGCACTAGCGCGACCGCGCTGGAGACCCGCCAGGCGCAGCTGAGCAGAATCACGCCCACGAGGGGCGGAACCCGAAGGGGACACCCGTGGCGATGATCACGCTCAACGGCGAATTGCTGGAGGTCAAAGAGGGCCTGCCCTTGATCGAGGTGATCAAGGACCAGGGCGTCGCGATCACAAACCTCTGCTACATCGACGGCCTGGAGCCATACGCCGGCTGCCGCACTTGCGTCGTGGAGATCGAGGGCAGTCGCCCGACCGATATGCAGCTCGCTTGCACCTCGAAGACTGCCGACGGCCAGGTGATCCACACCGAGACCGAGGCCGTGAAGCACACCCGTCAGGGTGTGATGTCGATGATCCTCGCGAACCACCCGGATCGCTGCCTGACATGTCACCGCCGTGTGCACTGCATGCCGGGCGACATCTGCCTGCGCGACGACGTTGTCACACACCGCTGCCTGACCTGTTCGAAGAACTACCGCTGCGAACTGCAGACGGGCTGCGAGATCGTCGACATGGGCGACTTCGCGGAGCCCTGGGTCGGTGAGAGTCGCTCCTACTACGAGACGCCACCGCCTGAGCCCGACCGCGGCAACCCGTACCTCGAGTTCGACCCGCAGATGTGCATCATCTGCACCCGCTGCGTCCGCGCCTGCGACGAGCTACGCCACACCGGTGCGCTCACCCTCGCGGGTAAAGGCCACACCACGATGATCGCGTTCGGGACCGGCGGCCAGATCCACGAGTCCGACTGCGACTTCTGCGGCGCCTGCATCGACGTCTGCCCGACGGCCACGTTGATGGAGAAGCCGAACAAGTGGCGCGGACTCGCCGAGGACTGGACGAGCGCCGCCTGTAACGGCTGCTCCGTCGGCTGCACACTCACCTACGGTCGCACCGACGACCAGCCGGTGATCGTTCGCCCGGACCGCATCAACCCGGTCAGCCGCGACCAGATTTGCGTCCGCGGGCGCTTCGGCTACACCGAGGTCACCGACCGCGAGCGACTGACCCGTTCGCTCGTCCGCGCGGGCGACCGCCTGCTACCCGCCACGCCCGAGGACGCGCTCGCCCGCGCCGCTGATGCCCTCAACGCCGTGAAGAACTCCGCAGGCGCCGACGCGATCGCCGTCCTCGGATCACCGCTCGCAACCACCGAGGAGGCCTACCTGCTGGGCCGTATCGCGCGCGAGACGATCGGCACCGAACACATCGACTTCTCGCACGGGCCGCTGCACCGCGCTGTCACCGGCGCACTCAGCGCTGCATTCGGTACCGACCGCTTGCCCGCAGACCTCACCGATGTCGAGCACGCCAAGACGATCGTCGTCGTCGGTGGAGACATCGAGGAATCACACCAGGTCATCTCGCTGCGTGTGAAGGACGCCGTCACCAAGCGCGGCGCGAAACTGATCCTGATCTCCAGCCGCTGGAGCGAGCTCGTCCAGTTCGCTGAGGCCTGGCTCCGGCCGGCACCCGGCCAGGAGGCCGCAGCTGCACAGGCGCTGGCCGATGGCCTTGGCTCAAGCCCGCCTGACGTGCCTAGCGTTGCCGTCGAGACGGTCGCTGCAGCAATCTCCACGCTCCGAGCTGCAGTCGACGGTGACAGCGACCAGACGGCAGTGATCTTCGCCCCAGCGGCCGCTCACGGCGCGACTCGTGCCGGAGCAGAAGCGGCAGCCGCAGCCAACGTCGCGATCGCTGTGCACGCCGCCAGCGCGGGCGAGCACCTCTACTACTTGCCAACTGATGCCAACGTCCTCGGCATTGCCGACGCCGGCATCGCGCCGGCAGAACAAGGCCTCGACTTCCCCTCGATCATCGAGGGCGCGCAGGACGGTTCCATCAAGGCGCTCGTCCTCCACGAGGACAACCCGCTGCTCAACGCGCCGGGCACCGCCGACATCGAGGCGGCACTGGCCAACCTCGAGGCGCTCGTCGTGATCGACTCGGTGCGCTCGACCGCCGCGGAGCACGCGACGGTCGTACTCGCGGAACTGCCGTTCCACGCCAAGAACGGGACGCTGACCAGCGCCGACCGGCGGATCATCCGCCAACGGCCGGCCGCGACTGCTCAAGGCGACGAGCGCGAGGGTGTCGCCATCCTCGTGGCGCTCTCGGAGGCGCTCGGCGGTTCGCTCAATTACGAGGGCTCGGACGACGTCATGCTCGACATGGCGTCGTGCGTGACCGGATACGTGCCTTACTCGGAGCTGGACCAGGCCCCCGGCATGGTCCGTGCGCTCCCGACATCGCAGGCCCTGACCGCGAACGCGCAGCCGGTCTCGGCAACGCCAGAGGCTGGTGAAGGGCTCGCGATCATCAGCGGTCGCTCGCTATTCACCTCGTGGGCCGGGTCGTCGATCCGGTCCGACGAGGCCGACAAACTGCACCGCGAAGAATCTGCGCTCGTGCACCCGCAGGACGCCGAGGCCCTCGGCGCCCGGGACGGCGACCAGGCGGTCCTGAGCAACGGCGACGCTGAGGTTCGCATTCGCATCCGGCTTGACGACGGGGTCGCACCGGGCTCGGTCTACGTGCCGCACTACTACGACGGTGGTGCGCTGATGCGCCTGCTCCCGCTGCGGGACAACCGTGCAGCAATCCGCGTCGCACTCAAGGCGATGCAACCCGCCTAGCGCGTTCCTGACTGTCCTCGACGTCGAAGCGTGTTCCCCGAGGGCTGATCCGCCCGTCGCCCTGCTACGATCA
>Ga0114999_10002296_pt1 | contig 25394 bp, 22 predicted proteins | sample ArcticOcean_MG_C_3_FD_89820 | JGI IMG/M metagenome (GOLD analysis project Ga0114999, IMG submission 89820) | Marine microbial communities from western Arctic Ocean - ArcticOcean_MG_CB8_126 | ecosystem: Environmental > Aquatic > Marine > Oceanic | place: Arctic Ocean: Canada Basin | collected...
AGACTCAATCTTCGAACTGCACCGGACGGCAGACCTGCCGATCACCATAGCGGCGTTCTCGATGGTGTTCGGGCCCAACAACATCATTGCCGACCGCGAGCAGCGAATGTTCTCGCGCATTCTGCAAGACCGCCCCGTCCTCATTCCCGGTGATGGCACCACGCTCGGACAGGTCGGGCACGTCGATGACCAGGCGCGGGCCCTTTGCATGCTGATGGGAAACCCGCACACCTTCGGCAGAAAGTACAACCTGACAGGCAACGACTTCTACACCGACGAGGGGTATGTCGATACGTGCGCGAGAGTCCTCGGTCGATCACCTGAAAAAGTGTTCGTGCCGCCCAACGTCATGGATACGCTGCATGCTCGTGACCCGATGTGTTCGCGCTATCTGGTCCAGCGCGTCGCACCCAACTTGCGCCCGTGGAACGACAGCGCACTGTTCAGCATCGATCGGTTGCGCACCGATATCGGCTGGGAACCGCGATACTCGTTTGAAACAGCCGTCGAACAGACGTACGCGTGGTATGTCGATTCCGGGATGCGTGACACCCGTGAATTCGACTTCGCGCCCGAGGACGCGCTTCTCGCAGAATTGGGACGGGTTTGACGTTACGCTCGACGCTTGGTTCTTGCAGGGTGCTGACAGGAACCAGGGAACCTCTGAATTAGTCATCGAGTATGGCATACTGATGCTAACGATCGCATGAGTGGAAAGGAAGGAAGCAGAAGTCGTGCGCCGAGATCGAATACGGCAACAAAAAGAAGAGACCCATCGCGAGATCTTTCTGAAGCGAAATGGATGCGTTGATCCCCACATGAATGTTGGAGTCCTTCGCCTGATTGCCGAGAAAAAAAGGGAAACGACGTGAACAAACGCAGGAAACCCGATTCGACCTCAAAAAATCAGAGACGTAACAACGATGACACTAAACTGGTGCCAGATTGCTCATAGCTCAGAGGTTCCCTAGCAAACCAACTCCCAAGAATTGTCAGGATGACAGTTTTGGGACAGGAACCCAGCTATCGATATTCACTAAGCCGTTCGATGATGAGATCGACGTGCTCGTCACGTAGTTCCCGCGGATCAATCAGCAGGTAGCCCGCGTCCAGATGATGATTCCGCGTGCGAATGGAGGGATCGCCGGCAACCAGGAAGCTGACGAGCGCGTGCACATCTTGGGCGTGAACTGCAATGCGCGAGAACGGCCGGCCTGCCTCGTCGGGGACCTCCCCGATGCGCAGGGCGGAAAGACCTGAGGTCGCGGCCAGCAAGAGCTCATTTCTTGCCGCATAGGTGGCCAGTCGATCCTCTTCGCTGTCTGCTGTGTACTCGTCGAGGGCTCGCGCCAGACCCGCAATTGCTTCCTTACCGACCTTCATCGTGCGCGCGATACCCACGCCCTGCTGTTCACAGTGCTCGATCAGGTCAGCGCGACCGACGATGAAGCCACTCGTTGGCCCGGCGAACGCCTTGCCTCCCGAGTAGATGACGAGGTCAGCGCCAGCATCGATGTATCGCCCCAGATCATCCTCGGCAGCGGCATCGACGATCAGAGGCACCCCGTGCTGTTTGCAGTGACTAACGCAATCATCGAGGGAAATCTGGTTGGTTTGCACCGCATGGTGAGATTGCACGTATAGCATTGCAGTGCTGTCACCCTCGCCAAGGGCCGAGGCAAGTTCTCTGCCGCGCGCCTGGTTCGCATCACCCACCAGGCGCGGGCGGCCACCGCCCAGACGGATCATTTGCTCAACCGGCGCGCCGAAGTTGACACTGTGCCCGGCCTGCAGGAGCACAGGATGGGTGCCTTCGGTCTGCGGCAGCAATCGGACCCGCCCCGGGTCGCCACGCGTGACCAACGCTGCAATGCTGATCGCAATGCCGGCCGCCGCGCCACTTGTGATGCACGCGGCTTGCGCCCCGCAGACTTCTGCAATGCGCGCTGACACCTCCGCGCGATAGTCGGCGAGATCGACATGGGCTTGCGCCGCATCCCGCTGGGCGGCGGCCACGCCATCGGACTGCGCGGAACCGCCGAGCGCCGTCAACTTGCCCGCTGCGTTGATCACGAGCGCACTCAACGCATCCTCCCGACCCGATGCGTCTCGCCCCTCACAGTTCTTCGGCCCGCTCAAACACCTTCCCCGCCACCATGACGCTCACAGGCTCGATCCAGTGGCGCGAGACCCGCACCTCCCCGCTCGCATCTTCCATGGCCACGGCCTTGTCAGTTTCCCGAAAGATGGTGATGTTGGCAGCCGTGCCTGGCAGGAGGCTACCGAAACCAAAGCGGTCGAGCCCAAGCACGCGCGCCGGGGTGACCGCGACGGCCGTGACCACCTCTGCCAGCGTCAGCCCCAGGGCCCGAAACTTGCTCATTGTTCGCGCGAGCGACACCACGTAGCGATCAATGTTGCCCCGGTGCAGATCAGAACTGATCGTGTGCACCGGCATGCCCTGCTCAAGCACACGTTCACAGGTGGCATAGGAGAACGACGACCTGCCGTGCGCAATGTCGACCCAAACGCCGCGCTCTACCGCCGCCCGGAACTGGGCGATGACCTCGCCGCCAAAACCAAGCACGCCCCCCGCCTTACCGTGATAGGCGTGTGTAACGATGTCACCCGGCCGCAGCAGATCGAGCACATCGTCAACCAACGGTGGGGCATTGCCGATGTGAACCATAAGCGGCGTACCAGCGAGTTCAGCGGCTTTGCGGCCTATTTTCACCGCCTCGATACCCATCAGGCCGGTGTGGGTCGCTGACGCCAGCACCTTGACGCCGAGCACCCAGTCCGGATTCTCGGCGATGGCGCGGACCGTGCCATCAAGCGCGATTAAGTCCGGCCTCGCTGCATGGCCGCCCTCGCTGCCGGGCATGCCCGGCGAACCGATATTGCAAAGCGCGAACGCGCGCGTGTCCTCCTTGTCGATAACATGGCGGCCGAAATCCCCGATCAGCTGCGACCCGGCACTGCCGGTATCGACAACGCAGCTCACCCCTTGCCTGACGCCAATGCGATCAGCATGCAGTCGCTGGCTCGCCGAGTCCGGGTGGCTAAATACATGGCAGTGCATGTCGATAAAGCCCGGCGCCACGTACAGACCTGCCGCGTCAATGACCGCGTCGTCAGCCACTGTCTCGCCGCGGCCAACCCAGTCGATGACGCCATCCGTCACGCGCAGATCGGCTGGCGCAAATGCACCCCCTGGGGTCAGAACCTGGCCATTGGTGATCAATGTCGACGACACGCTCTCCTCCTAACTGGTTATCAAAAACCGGGTTGCTCTAATGCCTGCTTGCTGAACGTGTTCACGATCAGCACCGGTTAGTCCGGCAACGCATCCGCCGCCGCCTGCCAGGTCGCCCGCAGTTCTCCGTATCGAGCCACGCGCCGGTCATCCGGCTCAACAATACCGGATGTCTTGACCATCTGCCCCACCGCTCGCGCCAGCGTTGGCTGGTACCCGAGCGCAACCGAGGCGAATATCGCGGCTCCCCGCCCTTCCGATGCAACGTCTGTGAGCATGAGCGGGTGCCCGGTGAGGTCGGCCAGCATCTGCACCCACGGCCCGCTCGCGGCCGCTGACCCCGTGACTGCGACCCGACCAGGGTCACCAAGCCAGTCCCTTAGCTGATCGAAATTGGCAGCGATCGCATAGCTGACCCCCTCAAGCACCGCCTGGTAGAGGTGTCTGCGGTCATGACCGAGGCCGAGGCCGTGGAATCCGGCCCTTACGCCCGGCCGAGGCCGAGGCGACATCTGTCCCGCCAAGTAAGGGAAGAACAGAACCCCGTCACTGCCTGGCGGCTGCTCCCCCGCCCACGCGTCCAGTTCAGCAAAGAGTACCCGTCGATTCGACCGATCAGCAAACGCCTGATCGAGCAGCCAATCGAGCGCACGCCCGGACATCAGTGTCGTCGTGCCGACGACGTGCAGGTCCGGCGGCATCCCGTAGAAGCGCTTGACGTGGGCCCCTGGCACTGATGGCACAACACTGCGTACGACCCCGTGTGTACCAAGCGTCAACGAAAATGCGTCGGGTCCGAGGACGCCGGCACCGACATTGGCGCAAATACCATCATGGGCCCCGAGCACAACCGGCGTTCCGGTCGTGATGCCGAGTTCTTTTGCCGCACTCACACTGACCTCGCCAACGACCTGCCACGGCAGAGCAACCTCGGGCAACTGCGCGACATCAATGTCCCGTGACCGCAGGACCGGTGCCGGCCAGGTCAGCGCGTCGGGGCCGCTTGACGGGTCGGTGACACACCGCCCACACAGCCGGTAAACCAGATAGTCCTTGGCGTAGAGACATCGCTCGTCGTTCCCGCCTGTCCGACGCCGGCGATACAGCAGCTTCGCAAGCAATGTTGCGCCGTACAAAGAAAGATCCGGAAAGTCCGCTCGAAGGTCCGCCAATTCCGCACTATGGCGCTGGTCCGACCACGGCTCCTGGACGATATCACCGTGCCGATCGATGAAGATCCCTGCCCCGGCACGTCCGGACACGGCAATCGCGACAACGGTGACCTTATCTGCCGACACCAGACCCGTCGCAAGCGTGCAGGCAGACTGCCACCATTCTGACGCCATCTGATGCCGGCCCGCAGAATCCGTTAGCTCACGGTTGCGCGCATCGTGCTGGGCCACCAGACGGCCGCCCTGATCGAAGAGCGCAACTTTCTGTCGCGATGTGCCCTGATCGATGGTCAGGATCACAGGCGTGGGTGCGCTGCCTGCCACTACACGCGTGGCCACGAATCTGCATGCAATCTTCGTCCCACTGCTTGCCTGCGTCTCCGGTCGCACTCCTGGTCACACTTTCTGGTCATGGGCCTCGCAGTTTATGGTCATGGATTCTGGCGTGGTAAGGTCAAAGCAATCCCCCCACCGACGCACACAATGGCACAGGAGTCAGACGAGGACGATGTTACTTGCGGATGACAGCGTTGCCGAATTCCGCGACAAGGGTTACCTCGTTGTGCCCGACGTCGTGCCAATCGATCTCTGCCGGCGCGTCGTCGACCTGATCGCACGCCATTGCAGCATCGAAGCCGCAACCGGACTGCCCCTCGGGGAAGACCCGGCTGCACCGCAATCCGGGCATGGCATTGTCCCGATTCATCACGGGCAAGCTTTGTGGGATGTGCGCCAGCATCCGCACGTGCACCGCGTCTTCTCCAGTTTGTACGGACGTGAAGACCTGTGGGTGACCATGGACCGGGTCAGTTGCAAGCCGCCGGGACTGGGCGACGCGTGGCACCTTGAGCCGCTACACTGGGACTGTGACCCTTGGCAGTTTGATGGCATGAGCATTCAGGGCCTCGTATGCCTGACCGACACGACTCAGATACAGGGCGCTTTTTGCTGTGTGCCAGACATCTACCGCAACCTTGCGTCCTACTTGGACGCGCATGCGGGTCATGCTGATCGACGCCGTCCGCTCGCAGAACCGGATGACATTAAGTCGATCGGTGGACCAGCCGGCAGTCTGATCCTGTGGAATCGGCTGATGCCCCACTCGAGCGGAGTGAATCTGAGCAATGATCCGCGCTATGTGCAGTACCTTGCGATGCAGCCTGTGGGCGACCAACAAGCACGAGACCAGCGCGTGCGCGAATGGCGGCAATGCCTGCCGCCCGACTGGGCGATCAAACAACAGGTACTGAGTCAGAAAATCCCGGAACCCGGGCTGCCAGCTGACCTGACAATACTCGGACGCAAACTCGTCGGCGTTGATGACTGGGGGTAGCACGTTGCTGTCCCCCCTGTGTGTTAACCTGAGTCCATACAAAGTCTGTGTGGGCTGACACGGATTTCAGGGCCATGATCGCGGGAACTAACCGATGCCTAAGCCAGGTTCTGAACGACCAGATGCACAGGTCACACCAGCAGCTTCACTCGAAAAACGAACCAGACGGCGGTTCACGCCAGAGTACAAGCTGAGCATCATCGCTGAAGCCGCTGCCTGTCAACACGGAGAACTCGGCGCGATTGTCGCTGTGCACTCCGCATTGACCGGAGTTGACTACACCTTGGCCACGGAGACGTGAGCGGGAGGAAAAACAAGCTTGCTCAACAGGCGGATGTTCCGATCGATGCGTCTGGAACCGCAGACCACTTCGCCACGACCGACGACACGGACCTTCTGCTGGTCACCACCTGCACCGCTCAGGCACTCACATCGGGCGGAACCGTGACCGTTAACGCCGTCAAGCACGAAATCCAGACAGCCACGTAGGCGGGCTTCATGTCCCAGATTACTTCTGAGCGAATCAGGGTGGAACTGACCGAAGATGTGAAGCTCTTGAGTGGCCAGTACCGCGAAGGCGACACGATTTCCCTACCTCGGGTGAAGCGAAGGTCGTGTGTGAAGGCGGATGGGGAATCTCTACCGACCGGGAGTTCGAGACCGGCGATAGGAAGTTCATGTGCTCTTCTGCTGCAACTACGAACGGGTCTACAGCATGACGAGCGGCGACGACTGCGCCACGTTCGCGGATCCGGTGGACGTGCCCCCGTCTTCGAGACCTTCCATGACCGCTACCCCTGACGTGTCATCGCCGTCGGTCCCGGTCACGGTATACAAATCGCCTCCGGCCGATTCGTCGTCCCGGTATGGATGTCAGACGGCACGAGCACAGAATTCGGCCCGGGACGCCTCGGCCACCGGACCTCGCAGGTCGCCGTCGTCGTCAGCGACGATCACGGCCGCTCCTGGCGCGCCGGTGACTTCGTCGTCCACAACGAAACACGCTTTCGGCATCCCAACGAGACCTGTCTCGTCGAACTCGCGGACCGACGGGTGCTCGCCAACATTCGCGCCGAGTCGACAACCCACCGACGGCTCATCTCCGTGAGCGCAGATGGCGCCAGAGACTGGACCGAGCCGCACTTCGACAACCAACTACTCGAACCGATCTGTTTCGCGGGGCTATGCCGCTTCGAGGACGCGGGTGGGCACGATCTCGCTTTCTCCAACCCCGGCGTGCTCGAAAGAACGATGCCCGGTGGCCCGGGGAGCCGGGGCATCGGCCCCGAGGAGCGCGGCCGGCCATTCGACCGCAAGTACCTGACGCTTCGCGTCAGCCGTGACGACGGGGCGTCATGGCCAGTATCGAGGGTGCTGGAGGCGGGACCCGCCGGCTACTCAGATCTGACCGCGCTGTCTGACGGGTCCCAGGCCGAATGGTCGCGGTCCAGGGATGCAACCACCACGCCTACCCTACGGTCATCGAATCGATCAGTCAGGAACGAACACAGGGCGAGAACCTGCGACCGTGACCCGCCACATCCGTCGCGGCTCACCTTCGGGTCGGTTGTTCACCGGATAATGCTGCGCCGCACGGTTGTCCCACATCACCACATCGCCCGGTCGCCAGCGGTGCACATAGCAAAACTCGGGACGGTGAGCATGGGTCGTCAGAAAGTTAAGCAGCCCTTCACTCTCGCGCTTTGTCATGTGGGCGAATCGCCGCGTGAACTCGTGATTCACAAAGAGCGCACGGCGTCCGGTCTCCGGATGTGTGCGCACAACCGGATGAGTCGCATCCTCCTCCGGCCTCGCATGTGAACTTGCGTCGTGGACGGCAGAGACGCTCTGCAACATCGTCTGCATGCCGGACGACAGCGTTGCATAGGCCGCATACTGATTGGCAAATGCAGTCTCGCCGCCACGAGACGGCAACTCCTGGGACGCCAGAATGGAAAGGGCAGGAGGCGTTTCATCAAACGTTGCATCCGAATGCCAACGTCCCTCACCGAGCCCTTCACGCATGTTGATGGGGAGTATCTCTGTCTTTCCTTCCATTCCCGGCGCATGGGGAAACGGGTAGAGGTCGCCGAAGCGCCGCGCGAATGCCACCTGCGCATCCGCAGACAAACGCTGATCGGGGAAAACAAGGACCAGGAACTCAAGGAATGCCACGCGCACGGCATCGAAGGTGACATCATCGAGGCTGGCGAGATCGACCTCGACCTCCGCACCAATCTGACCGGCAAGTGGCGTTACTCTGATCGCTCCACTCGCCTCGCTTACGGCGTCACTCATGATCGCTCCGGCAACATTATCTGACCGAACGCTACTCCCGGCCCGAACGGACTGCAAGGCAACACGTGATCAATCGGAGGCCAGATAGCGGCTCTGCAGGTGCGCTCGAAACGGCGCGACGGTCAATGGTTGCCCGGTCGCCGCGGTCAGCAGCTCATCAAAATTCAGACGGCGGCCCTGGCTGTGAATATTGGCACGCAGCCATGCGAGCAGTGCCGTGAAATCGCCCTCCGCGATGTTGCTCATGACATCAGGCAGGGCCCTGCGCACGGCCGCAAAGAGTTGTGCCGCGGTCATCGCGCCGAGCGAATAAGTAGGAAAGTAGCCGATGAGTCCAGCCTGCCAGTGCACATCCTGCAGGCAGCCATCCGCGTAATTGCCCTGCGTGTCGAGCCCGAGGTACGCCTGCATTTTCTCATCCCAGGCTTCTGGCAAGTGATCGACGGTGAGCGAGCCGCCGATCAGGGCGCGTTCGATCTCGAAGCGCAAGATGACGTGCAGCGGATAGGTGACCTCGTCTGCATCAACGCGGATGAAGCCCCGTTCAACGCGCGTGCATAGCCGGTAAAGGTTCTCGGACGACCAGACGGGATCGGTGCTTGCACCCCCAAGGAAGATAGCGTGGGCCGACGGCGTCATGTGCTGCATGAACTCTCGCGTGCGACATGCCTGCATCTCCATCAAGAGCGACTGACTCTCATGGGTCGCCATGCTAAGTGCCTCGCCCACGGGCTGGCCGCGCCATTCAACGGGTAGACCCTGTTCATACATAGCGTGCCCGGTTTCATGCAGCACTGCCATCAATGACTCGGCAAAACTGTCAGTACGATATCGCGTGGTGATTCGAACGTCGTCGGGCACGCCACCGCAAAACGGATGATGGCTCACATCCAGGCGTCCCCGATCAAAGTCAAAGCCCAGGGTCTTCATCATGGCGAGGCCCAGTTGACGCTGGGATTCCTCAGAGAACTCGCCCGTAATCGGCGTTGCGGGCAGCGACTTCTGCGCATCGATGATCTCGCCCACCATCTCCGGGAGAAAACCCTTCAGCTCACCGAACACCCCGGCCACGCGCGCCGCGCGCATGCCAGGCTCGTAGGTGTCGAGCAGCGCATCGTATGGATCAAGCCCGTTTGCCGCCGCGCGCATCGCCGCCTCCTCGCGGGTGAGTCCAATCACGGTTTCCAGCAACGGCGCCATGGTCGCCCAGTCATTGGCAGCGCGGGCAACCCGCCAGGCTTGTTCACAGCGGGCGGTCGCGAGGGACTTCGCCCGAACGAGGTCTGCGGTCACGGCGGTCGCCGCATCGAAGCTGCGCCGGATCTCCCGCAAATTGGCCGTCTGCCACGCCGAGAGATCATTCAGCCCGTCGCTTTCGTCCAGCCATTCGCCGACACATGGATCTGTCAGCATTTCGTGAACCACGACACTCAGCGTCGCCATGGCGTCGCCGCGGGATTCGCCGCCGCCAACCGGCATCATCGCCGCTTCATCCCAACTCACGATGGCGCCGACGTGCTGCAGGTCACCCAGGCGCCGAAAGTGTTTCTCAAGATTCTCGTATGCGGTCATTGATTGCATCCAACTGTCAGTCCTGGGGTCCCGGTACGCGAGATGTCTGGGTCCGATCCCGGCACCCGCTCTCACGACGTCTCATTCCGCTCCATTTCGCACGCATTGCGCCTCAGCCGGCGGGGTGTTCAGAAATCCAGCAGCGTGGCGTACCGGTCCCGGTGAAAAGCCTGGTTGCCATAAGTTGCCTCGAGCACGCGCGCGCGCTTCAGGTAGAACCCGGCGTCAAACTCGTCCGTCATGCCGATGCCGCCGTGCACCTGAATCAGCTCATTGGACATGCTGTGCAGAAATTCGCCCGCGCGGCATTTCGATAGGGCGACCAGCCGAGCCACATCGTCTGATTCTGCGTCGATGGCCTGCAATGCGGCTTCCACGCACGAGCGAGCGAGTTCCATCCGGGTAAAAAGATCCGCAGCGCGGTGGCCGAGCGCCTGGAAGGAGCCGATTACCTGACCGAATTGTACGCGCGTCTTAAGGTATTCAAGCGTCATATCAAACGCCTGGCTTGCCGTGCCAAGCATTTCGGCCGCGACGCCTGCGCGGGCCCGATCAAGAATCGATGCGAGCGGTACGGACCCCGCATCCACGTCACCCAATACGTGGTCCGCGGCAACGCTTGCATCGTCAAAGGTGATCTCCGCATAGCCCCGGCTGTCCATCGTCGCTATCGGCTGCCGACTGACGCCGGGCGTGCCCGCAGGAACCCATAGCAATGTGATACCACATTCGTTACCGGCCGCTCCCGACGTCCGTGCAACTACCACGAAGTCTGTTGCCGCCATGCCCTCCGGCACATGCACCTTGCGCCCGCTCAAACGATAACGGTCGCCATGCCTCGTCGCCGAGAGCGAAGTACCCGCAGGCGCGTGACGCGGGCGCTCGTCCACGGCCAGGGACACGATAGTCTTGCCGCCGACGATGCCGGGCAGCAACGCTTGCTTTTGCGCATCGCTGCCGGCCACCAACACGGCTGAGGCACCAACGAGCGCCGACGCCAGAAGCGGCGACGCCGTCAACTGGCGCCCCGTCTCCTCAAGGACGAGTCCGAAGGTGAGAAATCCAAGTGCCGAACCGCCGTATTGTTCCGGGACAAGGATGCCGGTCCAGCCGAGGTCGATCATCCCTTCCCACGTAGCCGAGGCATAACCCGTCTCACCGCCCGCATCGCGCATCTCGCGAAACTTGCGTACTGGCGCCTGTTCGCTCACCCAGGACTTCGCCTGATCGCGTATCAATACCTGCTCTTCTGTCAGTGCCGCCATCTGGCTCCACTCCGCATAAATTTGATCAATGTCGGCGAGCAGCAGACCCGTGATCTGCCAGCCGCCCACAGGGAGATTACTGTGTGATGAAATCAGCCCTTTTGGGTTGTTTCGGGCAGACCGAGGATGTTCTTGGAGATGATGTTGCGCTGCACCTCAGACGAACCGCCGTAGATCGACATCGCCTTGCCCGACAACCAACCCCGCACGCTCGCGAGTTCATCCCCGCTAAAACCTGGGCCCTCCCAGCCGACGCCCTGACTACCCATCACCTCAAGCATCAGTTCGGCCCGCGTCTGCGCGACCAGAGTCGCGGAATTTTTCATGATCGACGCTGCGGCTGTCACTTCAACATTGCCGCGTGCCTCTGCGCCAATCCGCGCCTGCGTGAGGCCGTGGGCCTCCGCATCCATCAGGTGACTGGCGAGTCGCGTCCGTAAATCGGCATCATCCAGTAGCCCATTGTCGTCAACACCGACATAACGTTTGGCGACGTCCTGAGGCGTTTCAACCGGGCCGGCGGCGGCTCGGCCGCCACCCGTCTGGCTTTGCCGCTCGTGTTGCAACAAGCGCTTTATGACCGACCAGCCTTCGTTGACCTTGCCAAGCAAATCAGCCTTCTCGGCGCGCGCGTCCTCAAAGAACGTCTCACAAAAAGGCGACGCACCGGCAATCAGCTTGATCGGACGTGCCCTGACGCCGGGCTGATCCATCGGCAGCATCACGAAACTGATGCCGTCACGTTTACTCGCATCTGCGTTGGTGCGAACCAGCGCGCCGCACCAATGGGACCGATCCGCGCCCGACGTCCATATTTTTTGTCCATTGAGCACCCAGTTGTCACCGTCGTCGACCGCTCGGGTCGTCAGCGAAGCGAGGTCAGAACCCGCGCCGGGTTCTGACAAGCCAAGACACCAGCGCACTTCCCCGCTGGCGATTCCAGGTAGGTGCTTTGCCTTCTGATCGTCTGTTCCGTACTCCAGCACGGTCGGCCCAACCATGGTGACGCCCATGCCCGAGAGCATGGAGATTGGATTCACCGCATCAGCGCGAGCCAATTCGTCATTGACCACCCTCGCTTGCGGATGGCTAAGCCCCGCACCGCCGTATTCAACGGGCCAGGTGGGTGCACCGTAGCCCTTCGCCGCCAGCCGCTCCTGCCACCTGCGAGCATGACCCGTCAGGACATCACCAGCCGCTTGAAAAAAGTTAATAGACGACTCGCGCAGTTCCGCAGGATAGGCATCCGCAATCCATGCGCGCACGTCAGTGCGAAAGTCGGCCAGTTCGTCTGTCATGTTGCTCTCCGGTTGTAAGAAGCGCGATTCTATCGACTCGTCCCATCCGCAGCCAGACCATCGAGAAGCGACCCGCGCCTCAAATGAGCAGAAAAATGACCAGCAAACTGTCCGGAAAAGACAGGCCAAAAAACGTATGGATGCAACGCAAGGCCGCGACAGCGACCGATGGACATGACCGGGTATCGCCCCCATTGAGCCTTGAGTTTCAGTGTGGCTAACGCACTATCCGGCCAGATCGAGCAGAATGATGCACCAACGTTCGCTCGTTCTCATTCACAATTGGCAGTTGGAGCTTTCGCAGTTGGAGGACTGGTAGTAGGAGCCTTGATGGACGCGCGCCTCATCATCGACATGCAAGTCACCCTCGCGGCGAGCGCTCACGACATCGAGTTCGTTGTACCAAGGACGCGGCACCCGATCGACCATTGCCGTGCGATCGATGTTCCAGTGATCTATGTTCAGCACAATCACGCGACGTTTGCGCCAATGAAGAGGGGCGAACCAGGATGGCAACTGCTGCCTGAACTCGGCGCACTTGCAGACGACGGCCACATCGAGAAAGAAGCCTGTGATGCGTTCTACGGCACCCGTCTCGATGAGCACTTGCAGGCGCACGCGGCAGACAGGCTGATTGTCACCGGCGTGTAGACGGAATATTGCGTTGACACCACTGTCCGCGCGGCCGTCTCACGAAACTCCAACGTAGTTGTCATCAGCGATTGCCACACAACAGGCGATGGCGCTCTGAGCGTCGCAGACATTATCCGCCACACCAACGAGACGCTTGGCAAGCTCGTCCACCCAACCGCGCGGGTGCAGGTTGCCAGTACGGATGACTGGTGCCGCGAGGCCGCGGTGCGGGATGAACAGCCCGAGCGTTGAGCGGATTCTCGAACTCGAAGACGCGCGGCAACCGCTTGCTTGCCTAAAGGGATAGGATTAGTCACAAATGACACGCTGCGGTTGAACACCTGCCCGCATTGGGCAGCGAATTGCCTGACCAGTCGGAGGATGGACCCACCAGTCAGCGGAGATCGAGATGCCGGTAATTGCACGCAACATACTCGCAGTTATTGCAGGATTCGTCATCGGCAGCCTCGTCAATATGGGCATAGTTACGCTTGGTTCCGTTCTGGTTCCTCCGCCCGACGGTGTCGACATTATGGACAGCGCATCGGTCGCCGCGTCGTTGCATCTGTTCGAAACCAAGCACTTCGTCTCTCCGTTTCTCGCTCATGCGTTGGGCACCCTCGCGGGCGCTGTCGTTGGCTTTGTCATCGCCCGCAAGCACGCCGTCGTCGTGAGTTGGATCGTAGCCGCGCTGTTCCTTGCCGGCGGTATCGCCAGCACCTTCACGATCCCGGCCCCCGTGGGATTCATCGCTACCGATCTGCTCATCGCCTATCTGCCCATGGCTTATCTCGGCAGCCTGATCGGCCGATCCCTGACGGAGCGGACGACCGCCGCTTCGGGCTCCGATGACCATGACCATGATAATGACAGTGAGGACGCCGAGGCCGATGACGCTTAGCATCGTCCGGCTGGGAAGCGCGCGAAAGAGGAACGAGGGCCTCAGGATTGGCACAGTGCGTCGCCCGCCACGCGGCATCGCCAGGTCGGAGTGCACCCGTCGCAACATCTATGACGTCTGGTTCCCCAACCTCGCGCCCAGCGAGTCGTTGCTGAAAGAGTTTTTCCCCGTCACTGATGACCAGATCTGGAAGGCTTTCAACCGTCGCTTCCTGCGCGAGATGAAAGCGCCCGGGCCGACCCGAGACCTCGACCTGCTGGCCGCGCTGTCACACACCACAAACTTTTCTGTCGGCTGCTATTGCGAGGAAGAATCAACCTGCCATCGCTCCCTGCTTCGAGAGCTTCTAGACGCGCGGGATGCCAGCCTTCAATAAGATGAAGTCCGAAACCGCGAGCCATGACAACTCAAATGAGCAGCTCAATCGGATGGTGGCGGACCCAGCTTGATCTCATCGGCAGCCGCATCACCGAACAGCATCCCGTGCCGCGCCACGACGTGATCCCAAATGTCGGCAACCGACTGGTAAAGACCAAAGTGCTGTTCGAGTGCGGTCTCCAGTTCGCCCGCGCTGTTCAACAGGGTGCGCTCGCCGTCAACGGTGAGGACCTGCCCTACCAGCGACGAAATGCCATCGTCTCTTACCTGCTGGCGGATGAGGTTTTGGCGGAACATTGACTGCTCATCCACTTGCAGCGCGGTGCACGTCTCACTTAGCGTCGCTTCGTCTGCATACGGGGCCAGAAATCCGCCGTGTTCAGGATGGTATCTGAAGTCAAACGACGGCGGCATGGCGCCATCGTGATTGTGGACACGCATGATCCCTGGCTCGACGTCCTCGAGCCGGAATGCCCGATGTCCCTGCTTCTGCGATCCCGCCTGCAGGAGCAAGGGTGCAACCGGTCCGTCGCCCAAACCCGCGTCTGCAAGCACGTGGGCATCATCGATATTGACCCGGAGCACGAGGTGATTCCCGAACGCTGCGTCGCCCATGCGTTCGCGCATGACACCGCCAATCTGGCGCGTGACATCAAATCCGAGTTCCTTAAGCGCCCAGCCAAGCAGCCCGTTCATTTCGTAGCACCAACCGCCCCTGCCGCGGGTGACCATCTTGTCGAAAAGGTGTGCAGGTTCCTGATCAACCGGAATCTGTTTCAAAACATCCAGATTCTCATACGGAATCGTCAGCACATGGCAGCGATGCACGTCGCGCAGGACCGACATCGTGGGTGCCCGATCGCCCTCATAGCCGATTCGTTGCAGGTAAGCACTAATGTCCATAACGCAGGTCGCTCCGCTCGTGTCTCTTATCTCGAAGCTCATATCTCGAAGCCCATATTCGTAAGAGATGGTTGATGGGAATGACTTGAGCCGCAATTGAGCGCCAGAAAAAGAAGGGCAACGATGGCAAGACAACCACTTTCATGGGCTGACTTCGGTCTTGCGGCCCTGGTCGTCAGATGCCATCCGTTTTCCGGCTCAGAAAATCCGGATGAAGTTGCTGCGAAGGCGGTTGTTCACCACGTTGTTAAAGATTGACCCGAATGTGTAGCGAAGCCGCACTCCGGCACTCGTCTTCAAATCCGTGTCCAGCGCGCGCCGACCCAGGAGCACATCCTCATCCGACACGCCTCCCGCGGGCAAATAGAACTGGTCAGCCACATACGACGCTTCTGCCCATAACCCAAGCGTCAGGCCGCGCAGGATGCGGTAGTCGATACGACCATCAAGCGAGACACGATATAGATCCAGGTCATCGAGAAACTGGGTAGAGCGCAGGTTCACCGAGATGTCGCCCCAGCGACGGTCGAGGTCGTACTCTACATAGAGGCCGTGGTTCGCTTTGCGCTCCTCAGTACGCCCGAGAATCGTCGGCTCTTCAAACGCGTACCACGTGTGCCCGACAAAATAGCCGTAGCGAAGCTCGCGCACCGACGACTCGGAATACGGGTACCTGTTGTACTCGACCGCTAGGCCGATACGTTGGCCGCGGTCCAGATTTCGAAACGTCGATTCCTCTCGATGCGCGCCAGCGCCAACACCCCAATGTTCACCGATAGACTTGACCGCGTAAAAGCCGGTCGCGTTCCGTCGGCTGAGATCTTCAAGCGTCGAACCATCATCAAACTCGAACGTTCGGACCCTGCGATCCAGCGTGTGGTAGCCGCGCAAGCGTAACGCAGGTGTCGTGCGACTGGCGAAGAGACGCAGGTCCGTTTCCAGTTCATCCTGACGCTTCTCGCTGTCAACCACGACCTTGACCTCGGTCGAGAAAACCCAGTGATCCCATGGATCGTCCACTGCGGCCACCGAGCCGGCGTCACCGTTCGCGGATGTCGCAGGCTCCTCGTACTCGAGATGGAGTCCGCTCGCGAGCGGCGTGCGCAGCACGAATGGCGCGAGACCAAACTCAAACGTGCGTGCAAGGGCTCGACGACGTTCGTCCTGAGTTTCCGTGTTACTGCTAGTCAGTTTGAGATTGGACTCGACACCTGCAACGTCAGACAGGCCGTGAAACGCGAGCGTGTACTCAACGCCACCTCCGGCATTCTCCGACGTCACCAGCACGTGTACCTGGGCATCCTCGCGTACCCGCACGTAGTTCACATACGGGATTTCCCGGCGAAAGAAGGTCATGTCGCAGCGAGTATGACAATCCATGAAGACCCGCAATGCGGACGCAGATGGTTGCGCAAAAGTCGGCGAAGAGAGCGGAACGATCAACAGCAAAGACACCCAGAGGGCCCGCCGCAGGCGACATGCAACGATGAGAAGAGGGACGGCGCGCATCATGTCCAGGTGATGGGATGGGTGGCGCGGGATGTTACGGGATTTCAGGGTCCATTGAAATTCCGGGGGCATGAACAGGCGTCGTCGCGCCCGTCGCCAGCCCCATTGGATGACCTCTATTTGATATCTCAACGCGCCCGCATGGATGCTGACCCATGATCAACTCGCAATGTTGAGTGATCGCCCGTTAGAAAAAGTTGACATGCGAACGTATTATCAACCTTTGATCAGATCAGGGGCTCGTCACACACTCCTCCCTCACCCTCGATAAACAAGCGGCACCCGGCGCTTCGATACCGACCTTCTCGTCACTGCTGTCCCGGGCTCTCATCGCCTTTACTATCGAATTCGACAACACCTTTGGGCAGCGGCTCATCGGACCGACTGGCCTGCGCTTCAAGACCTGGCAGCAAAGCCCACACCGGATGTGCCTGGTCTCGATGCCCATGTGGGCGAACCAGTTGCGGTACATCTCGGGAGACGGCACGGCCGTCGAAGCGCTGAGCCAGGTCAGTCGAGATGCATCAATCGGACCGCTCATCAACGCGTATCTTCGCTGGCGCTACATCGACAAAATCGGCAACGAGGGCGTCAAGGCGACAAGCCACCTCCGACATTTTCTGACCGTGTGGGACCGGCTGGACGACGAAGTCGAGTCACGATGGCGGAAGCGCTTCGGCGACGAACAGGTAAGTGCGCTGATCGATGACCTGCGCCGGATCGCCGGGCCGCGCGCAGGGCAAATGCCGCCCTGCCTGCCTGTCGTCAGCTCAAGAAGTGCGCTGCCATTCGCAACCCAACTAAGCGAGTCGGGCGATGCACCGCCGCCCGCCGGCATCGCCCCACTGCCACCCGCGCTCTCACGGGCGTTGCTCGCATTGACGCTCGCGGTGGAAGCTGAGTCGACGGTCGCCATGCCTCTCGGTGCGAACGTATTACGGGTGCTCTCGGTCGATGCTCCCATCGCCATGGTCCACCTGCCCACGGTGACAGGCATCCCAAAGGAAGGCGGCGCGCAGTCGATGACTGTGCTCTCGCGACAAGCCTGGGCCATCCGGGAGCCGTTGACACGGACTGCATCGAATGCTTCGCGGCGGAGCCTACAGGTTCGTCTGACAGCCAAAGGCCAGGCGGCGCAGGAGGTCTGGGCGGCCCGCGTTCAGCATGTTGAGAACGACTGGGACCAGCGCTTCAATCGGGACACGAGCCGAGATTTCCTTTCACGCATCGTCGGCAAAGAACTCGCGTCTGCACCGGTCATGCAGGGGCTCCATGCGCCCGATTGTGGCTGGCGGGCAATGAGACGAACGCCCCTTTGTCTGCCCGAACACCCCCTTGTCCTGGGCCGCGGCGCGTGGCCGGACGCGTCGTAGCCCCGTCGATTGCCAAAGTCCACGCGACGATGGGAGCCCGCCCCGGCTGGAAATATTCATCGTCTCAGATTAAAGTCGCGAGCTTCCAACTAATCGGACGCTACCCGTGGGCAAGGCTACGTACATTCCAACGCCGTGCATTCGCGTTTGCGCACTCAACGCGGACGACATCTGCATCGGCTGCCTGCGCAGCATTGATGAAATCTGCCACTGGCCCGATGCGGATCTTGAGGAGCGCATCGAGATCCTGGACAAGATGAGCGAACGCAGCAAGACAATGCCGGCACGCTACTGAACGGAGTTCTGGGACAGGAACTCTAGCTGGGGGTTATTCCCCGCATCCGCGGCTTCTCCCCAATGATGCCGGTGCGCCGCAACCGCGCCAGATCGTCCTTACTCACGCCAAGAAGGTCCCCCAACACCTCGTCGTTGTGCTGACCGAGCGTCGGTGCCGGTGCCACAACCGGAAACGGTTTTGCGCCGATCCGATAGGCCGGGGACGGGTTGGGTTGGCTACCGACCACTGCCCGGTCACGCCATTGCCAAAATCCCCGCGCCGCGAGATGCGGATCTTCAAGCAGGTCTCCATTTCTGTGGGTTGCAGCGGCAGGGACGCGTGCCTGTTGCAGGCGAAACATCAGTTCATTGGCATCCTGATCCGCTGTCCACGCCCCGAGTCGCGCGTCAAGATCGTCCTGGCGTGCATGCCGGTCGGCCACGTCGCCGAATCCGGCAAGTGCGTCGCCGCTAACCCGCTTGAGGGCTTGCCATTCCGCATCGTCGCGCACCTGAATGACGATCCAGTCATCGTCACCTGCACACGGATAAACGCCGTGAGGCGCGTACTCACGGTGACGACTGCCAAGCCGCACAGGCGCACTGCCGGTCGCCGTGTATTCAAGAATTCCGTGGGCCGCCATCGGGAACAAGCCCTCCACCTGGGACAGGTCGACGTACTGTCCCTCGCCCGTTCTCGACTGATGGCGCAGTGCGGTCAACAGGGCCGCGCTGCCATTTAAGCCGCCAACGGCATCACCGAGGGCGACGTGCTGCATCGTCGGCGGGTCACCTGTCCGACCCGTCAAATGCGGCAAGCCGGATGACTGCTCAACTGTCGATCCGTAGGCGCGGAACCCGGCCCAGGGTCCGGTCGAGCCGAAGGCGGGCATCGAGAGCAGGATGATCGCAGGGTTAACGGCTTTGAAAACATCGTAACCGAGCCGCAGCTTGGGCAGGACGCTCCCTGAGAAATTCTCGACCACGGCATTGGCGCCGGCAACGAGGCGCAAGAGCAGGTCTCGACCTTCATCGTCCTCAAGGTCGAGCGTAACGTTGCGCTTATTGCGGTTGACGGTATTAAAAGCGGTCGACTTCTCTGCACCGTCGTCGTCGATCCATGCCTGCGTTGCCTCCCAACTCCGCCACCAGTCGAAGCGCTCGCAGCTCTCTACCTTGATAACATCCGCACCCATGTCGGCCAACTGCCTGGCAGCAAGCGGTCCCGCCCAACCCATGCTGAGATCGATGATGCGGATTCCAGCAAGTGCGTCATGCGTCCCCTTCATGCGTAATCTCCCGAGTGCTGGCCGAGGGCCGCGACCGGACCACCAAACGATGGCGGCGTCGAATACAGGCGAAAGGCGACGCTCGGCACCCGCAAGGTCTCGCCATCAGGCAGCGTCGCTTCGGTCATCGCATTTCGAATCTGAAACTGATCGACCTCAAACAACTCCTCCATCGTGGGCACGCGCGCGAGCGGAATCGCCGCTTGCTGGCCTTTGTAGAACAAGTCCTCGGCCGAGAACGTCTCGAATCGTTCGCACATGAGTGGTTCGATCACGTCTCGCGCCTGCAGACGCCCAACCGACGACTGAAAAAGTGGCACCTCGGCCAGTTCATCCATGCCAAGCAATTTGCAAAAAGAGTGCCATTGCGACGGCGTAAGCACCGTGACCCCGATCCAGCCATCACGACACGGAAAGACGCCGAGCGGGTACGTCGGCGGGAAGCGGTTGATGCCCATGCGCGACGCCTGTAGTCCGGAGTTATGAAAGCCGACCGCACCGACGTCGGTGAAACATATGCACGACTCGAAGATACTGGTTTCGATGTGAACGGGGTTTCTCCGATTACCTAACTCACCCGCCAGCACTTGCGCGAGGCTCGCGGTATAGGCCGTGATACCCGCGGTGACCTCGGCCTGATAGCCCGCAGTCATGATCGGTGGACCCTCAATCGGACCAATGTTCCGAATCATGCCGTTCAGGGCAAAGCACTGGGCATCAGTGCCAACGAAGTTCTCATACGGTCCGCCGCGCCCATACCAACTGATACTGGACCGCACGCCCCCGCAGTCGAAACCGTGCTCCTGCCCATCGTCGAGCAAGAGGTCCGCCTCGCCGATAATCGTCGCGCACTGCGCGGGCCCGATGGCGTCCGCCCGTACACTCTTTTTGTTCGTGCTAAGCCACGCATGCATGGCACTCGCGTTGGGAGCGGTGCCGCCTATGAGGGGCGCCAGGTTGCGGGTTCTGAAGCCACCCTCGGGTTCGAGATTGATGACGTCAGCGCCGTAGTCGGCAAAGACCTTGGCGCAGAAGCCGGTGCTGACGCTGCCGGATATGTCCACCACACGGATGCCCGCAAGGGCCTGATCCTGGACCATAATCTGTTGCTCTTGGACCCGGTTTCTTTTTCTAAATTCTCGGTCTTTGTTGAGTCTGCCAAGTCAGCCATTGACCCGGCGGCAGCTCACCTGACGACGTTACCTTTGAGGCGGCCCGCCAAAAGATCCAGCCCCGCAGCCCTGCGCTCTTTCTGATTGCCTTTACGCGGAATCATCCGCCGTCCTGCCGAGCAGGATGTCCGCCGCTTTCTCCCCGATCATGATGGCTGCCGCGTTGGTATTGCCAGACACGACGAACGGCATGACCGAGGCGTCGGCAACGGTCAGGCCCTGCACCCCGTAGACCGCAAGATTGGCGTCCACCACCTTGCCCATGCTGCAGGTGCAACACGGATGAAACGTGGTTGACGCGTCACCGCGAATGTAGTCGAGCAGCACGTCGTCATCACTCGTGTCGACGTCCGGCCCCGGCGAAACACGGCCCGTGACAAACGGCTTCATGCAATCCGCCTCAAACATGTCGATGACCTGCCGAACGCCGCGCATCAGCGTCAGTCGATCTTCTTCGGTCGCCAGGTAGTTGGCATGAATGATCGGTGGTTCCGTCGGGTCGGCACTGCTTATATGCAGGCTGCCACGCGACTCCGGACGGCTTTGGTTGGCAACGCCGGTCATCGCCGGAAACGGCATCGGTGCAATCTTGCCGGCCGCATTATAGAGCGTTGCGCCCGATGCAAAGTGATACTGCACATCCGGCGCTTCAAGGCCTTCCCTCGTATACCAGAACCCACCGACCGGCGCCGATCCTGTCGTCAACGGCCCCGACCGCGTGAAGAACCACTTGAGGGCGGCGGGGACGAGTCGCCAGCCTTGCACCTCGCGGTTAATCGACAGCTCGGGATGGGTGCCGTACACGACTTTAGCGAACAGGTGGTCCTGCAGATTCTCGCCGACATCAGGCAAATGATGGACAACCGGAATACCGACGTCCTGCAAGCGATCACGATTGCCGATCCCGGACAATTCGAGCAATTGCGGCGAATTGATCGCCCCACCGGACAGCACAATGTGTGCGCCGTCCCACTGCTCTGACTGTCCATCGCGAACGCCCTCGACCCCGACCGCGCGCAGACCGTCGAAACAGACCCGCGTTGCAAGTGCGCCGGTGACGATCGTGAGGTTCGGCCGCTTGCGGGCATCACGGAGGTATGCAGAGGCTGTGCTCCATCTGCGGCCGTTGTGTTGCGTAAACTGGAAGTAACCCGCGCCCGCTTGATCGACCCCGTTGAAGTCCGGGTTTCTGGGAATGCCGGTCTCGCCCATCGCGTTGATAAATGCCTCGTGTACCGAGCGTTTGTCTCGCACATCCTGAACATGCAGCGGCCCGTCGGCGCCGTGCATCTCATCGATGTGGGTTGATTGCTTTTCTGCGCGGCGAAAGTACGGCAGGACCTCATCCCAGCTCCAGCCGTCGGCGCCGGACTGTGCCCACCGCTCAAAGTCGAGCGGCACGCCGCGAATATAGATCATGCCGTTGATGGCACTCGATCCGCCGAGGACCTTACCCCTCGGCCAAAGTATCCGCCGGTCCTTGAGCGCAGGTTCCGGTTCGGTCGAGTAGCGCCAGTCGAAGCGCGGGTCGTTGAAGTTCGCGGCCCAGCCGGCAGGGATGTGTAAAAACGGATGCAGGTCACGACCCCCGGCCTCAAGCAGGCACACACGCTGCCCGCTCGCAGACAGGCGGTCAGCCAGCACGCAGCCCGCTGAACCCGCTCCCACTATCACATAGTCATAGGTCACCATGCCCTGATCATAACGCAATCGAAGCGCCGGAACGGATGGTGCCAAAGGGTCCACCCGAACGCCGTCGAAGGCGTGCCGAACGCAACGTCAGCGTATCAACGGGGCGGTGGATCGCTGCAGACCGACTTCAGGGCGACACCTGGCGAGTCGGCCCCTTCTCAAACGAGGCAGGATCAGGAAAAAAGAAGGCAAAGGATCAAGGAAAAGCAGATGGCAAAGGAGGCGAAAGACAGAGGAAAGGCAGTTGAAGGGGCCTCCCGCGCTACCTTTTTGCAGCCTATCAGGCCGGCGCGGCGCCTGCGAAATTGTCCCGCAAGACCTGGTATTCACGAGGTTCGGTCAGATGTAGCTCGCGTCGCACGTCCTGAATCGGCCGTTCGAGCAGTTCTTCCCACGGCTGGGCCGGGAGCCACTGCGCGCGATTTCCTGCCTGATAGCCACGCCAGATCGCCTGCAGCACGCCACGACCAAGCGCTTGCCTGATCTTGAGGCCGCCAACGAGCGCAATGAGTCCAACGCCGCGGTTCCCTGTTTGCGCATAGGTGAAACCGAGCAGACATGCCTCGCCCAATTCGTCTCTGCCGTATTGAGTCAACGTGTGCCAGACGTCGTGCTGGTCACGCATGCGCTCACCAAAACGTCGCAGGTCCGGATCGTCGAAGTCGTACGTATCACCTTTGGCAACGCTCGCCTCAACTAGTCCGTCGGCCGACAACGCCTCGCCATAGATGAACTCGTAGTACGTGCGTCCGAGCGTGCCGACCGGCAGTGACTGGAGCCAGTCACGATCCTTAAGTACGTCCAACAAGTTAATGTTCTCACGCAGCACCCGGGCGCCAACTGCAGTCGCGCGAAACCGCTTTAACCCCTGGCGCAGTGACGGTCCGCCAAGCGCTCTGATGATCTCGAAGACCCTGGACGTGTCTTCCGGGTCGGCAATGAGCTGTCGCAAAGCCCGAATTGCAATGAGCGGTTGGGCGCGCGTCGACTTGGGCATGATTAATCTCCGTCAGATGCGGGTGTTAGGACGCCAACCGGTATCGAATACCAATCGGCACACAGGGTGACCGGGGCGCGCGCGATTTCGCATTAGTATCAGCGGTCAGTGCGCATCAAGATCCATCATATCCTTATGAACATTCATGTCAATAAGGCCGGTCAGTTAGCGCGGACGAGCCACGTTCCCAGGACGAATCTCGCCACCTTCCAGGATTTCAGCAAAGAGACCGCAACGGCGGACCAGTGCACTCACGAGGCGAATGCAGGCCACCTCCGGCAAACGCGAACACGGCTCATTGAGCTTAAGGCCTCTCAGCAACACATCGCCGACGACAAACTGCCGGTCCATCAAGTGCGACAGGGGTACGCCGGTCGTTATCACGTTCATGCGGCACTGATCGGGACGCAGGTCAACGTTGTGATCACGCGCGATGGTCACAAGCACCTCGGACTCGAACAGCGTGATCTGCCGACGCGCCCCGGTAACGTGGCGATTTGCGGCCGATACTATTCATGGCTCGCGAAGCGAACGTGAAATCCATGTATCGGTCTATCAGGCTGCTTTTTCAGCAGCCTTTCATGAAACTAAAGCAATATGCTGCCGTGAGTTCCCTACGCGACAGCGGGGTAATCCGGCTCCGTGAGATGCTGCTAAACAACGCCAGAACGAGAGATTAACCATGAATTCGCTGAGAAAAGAGCCAAAATGCGGAGACCCTATAGGGCCATTCGATATGCAGCTTGTCCTGCCACAGACCGGCACGCGCCAGCAGCAGGTCTACCGGGCCATTCGGGACACGATCCTCGCTGGCCATCTCGCGAGCGGCACCCGCTTGCCGTCGACCCGAAACCTCGCCGCAGACCTGTCACGTGTGATCCAGGCCAGGTCATCATCGTCAATGGCTCGCAACAAGCGCTCGACCTCATCAGCCGCGTTCTCGTCAATCCCGGTGACCCGGTGTTGATGGAGAGCCGCACTATCTGGGTGCACGACATGTCTTCACGGCGGCGTCCCCGCAAATCGAGACGCTGCCCGTTACCAGCGAAGGTATGGCTGCGCCCGGCGAGTCACGGGCGCGCCTCGTGTACGTGACGCCCTCGCACCAGTTTCCAACGGGCGCGGTGATGTCGCTGCCCCCCGGCTTACGCTCCTGCGTTGGGCAGAAGCATCGGGCGCCATCATCGTCGAGGACGACTATGACAGCGAGTTTCGCTACGACGGACCACCGATTCAGGCGATTCACGCCCTCAGCAACTCGGACCATGTCATCGACGTCGGTACCTTCTCCAAGAGCCTCTTTCCCGACCTCAGGCTCGGTTTCATGGTAGTCCCGCGGTCTCTCATTGGGCCGGTCTCAAACGCCAAGTGGCTGGCGGACCGCGACAGCCCACGCGTCACCCAGCAAGCGCTGGTGCAGTTCATCACCGATGGTCACTTCGAACGCCTACTGCGGCAAACGAGAGTCCGCAATCAGCGAAAACGCGACGCCTTGATCACTGGACTCGCGGCGTTGCACGAGCATCTCAACGTCTTTGGGTCGCCATCCGGACTGCATCTCATTGCCCACGCGACCAATCCAGATCTCGCCGCACTTGACCGGGTAATCGATGCATGTGCGGGTCACGGCCTCGGCGTGTATTCAACGGCTCAGTATTACCTCAACATCGAACCAAAAGCTGGGCTCCTGTTCGGATTCAACGCTGTCACGTTGCCGCAGATTCAACAGGGACTGCGCATTCTGGGTACCTGCTTTCACAGGGCGCGACACAAAAACTCGTGATCTGAGGAGCAAGAAACGCAGTATTTTTTATACTGAATTTCCCCAAATCAATAATAAGGAATGTGTAGTGAAAAACTTACGAAGACTTTTTAGTCTGGCGTTAGTTAGCGTGTTAATCACAACGGCAAAGGCCGAACCCGTGATGAACCTGATTACGGTGAACACGAATGATGGAGCAGGTTATGCAGCCTGGGCCAAAGCAAGTGCATCCGCGCTAGTTAAAGCGAACAAGGCGATGGCGATGGGTTTGTGCAGACCAACATCGGGTGCAGAGATGATGGGGGATCTTTATCT
>Ga0114999_10002298_pt1 | contig 25379 bp, 26 predicted proteins | sample ArcticOcean_MG_C_3_FD_89820 | JGI IMG/M metagenome (GOLD analysis project Ga0114999, IMG submission 89820) | Marine microbial communities from western Arctic Ocean - ArcticOcean_MG_CB8_126 | ecosystem: Environmental > Aquatic > Marine > Oceanic | place: Arctic Ocean: Canada Basin | collected...
AGTGATTTCTTCTGGGGTCGCACTTGCTACTAACCACCCATCTCCAACTCTTCCGACTCTTCTAGCTGCGGCTTTGCTTCTTCCTCCTATCCATACAGGAGTAGACGGTTTCAGAAACGGTTTAGGAGTAACGGATACATCGTGGCAACTAAAATACTGACCTTCATGTGTTACGTTGTCTTCTTGCCATAGTCGCCGCATTAATGTAATAGCCTCATCTACTCGTTGCCCACGGTTATCTTTAGAGACTCCACATGCTTCATATTCTGATAAGTCTTCTTGCCCTAGCCCAACTGCTGGAAAGAATCTTCCTTGAGATAAATAATCGAGAGTTGCAATTTGTTTTGCTAGAATTACGGGGTTTCTCAAAGGCATTGCTAGAACACTTGTTCCAAATTTAAGTCTATCAGAGTAACCTGCTATCAATGAAAGCGCGACAATAGGCTCTAAGCTGAATTTTTCGCTGACTATTCTGTCACTTAACCAAATCGAGTCATATTTATATTTGTCTCCTAATTCAACTAAGTTTTTTAAAAAATCAGGATCATTGTTTCCTTCCCCAAAAGCACCAGGTATATATCCTATTGCTACACTCATATATCCTCTTTCAATTATTACAAGTTTTTATATATTTTAACCTTTTATTGGTTCGAGTCCATGCTCAAGTCTAGCATCATTAATATGTTGTAGTATTCTCATTGCCAAGGGAGGCATTTCGTAACCAATATCTGATAACATTTTGCTATTATCAACTAGATAAACATGCGGCACAGCTTTGGAACCTGTATTTATTACTGCGTCTGGAATGTAAGTTTTAACGATGTTAGCTATGTCCCCTATAGTTGCTAGGTGCCCACCTGTTAAATAAATGTTATGTTTGAGGCCAGTGCCTACTGCTACACGAACAAAAATTTCCGCAGCATCTTCTGCATGTATCATTGGAGATGCTTCATCAGGACTAAATTCCATTGAAACTGGTTGCCCTATAGCAGGAAGAGATATCATTAAGCCACCAATCATTCCGGTCATTCCAGTTACTCTACCATGCCCAAACACAGTACTTATACGGACAGATTTAATATCGACTCCGAATTTTTCGGAATAAATTCTAGCAGAAAAATCATTTGCGGCTTTTGTGAATCCGTATACATTTATTGGGTCAGTTAAATCTTCTTCTGTTAGTGGGCGTTGACCGAATGTATCTTGAATACCGTATACTGCGATAGAACTGGCGTAGACAACTCTCTTAATACCAGTCCAGCGTGCAGCTTCAAAAATATTATTTGTTCCGTCAATATTCACAAACATCCCATACTGTGGGCGGTCTTCAGTGTCCGGAGGCAATAGGGCAGCCATATGAATTATTTTATTTACTTTATAAGTGTTTATTGCTGCAATAATTTGAGATAATTGTGTGACGTCACCTCTATAAAAAGAAATTTTGTCTTTATAAGGATCTAGATTACTTTTCGGAGGAGATAAGTCAAAACAAACTACTTTTTCTCCTGCATCTAATAGCTTTCTTATAATCCTCCATCCTATGAAGCCAGTGCCCCCAGTTACCATTATAGACATTTTTCATCCTCCGATATTTGAAGTAAAAGATTAGGGGTTTATTATAGAGGTCGTTTTTTAGGGAGGCCATTTTTTCTGGGGTATTTATTTAAAATCGTTGTCTTTTTGTTAACTTGAATCAGAGATTGGTTGAATTGGATTTCATTGATTTGAGTAATATGTTCTGTTACTGAATTATTGGTGTCATTATTTTCGGATTCACTTATAAGCTTAGTGGTTCGTACAGCAGCATTAAAACTAGTGTTGTTATCAGGTGTTTTCCATGCTACGAGATTACCATCAATTTTACAAAATGGTAAGCAAAGTTCAGTTAGTACAGACATTTGAGCTAGTGCTCGAGCAGTTACTATATCAAAACCACTTCTAAATGTGTCATCGTGCCCTAAGTCTTCAGCTCTGCCGTAAATCACATCAGAATGTTCTAAATTTAATTCTTTTAATACAGTAGACAGGAAATCACATTTCTTTTTTGTGGATTCAACTAAAGTTAGTTTTAAATTAGGGAGGAGAATTTTAATGGGTATGCCAGGGAATCCTCCTCCAGAGCCAATATCAATTAACTTCAGAGGTATTGGTATATGGTGAGGTATCAATTTGAACAAGGTAATAGAGTCTAAGAAATGTTTAATTTGGATTTCTAAAGGTTTTGTTATTCTAGTAATGTTAAATTTAGAGTTCCAATATAATAAAATTTCAGAATAGTGTTGAAATGTATTTAATTGGTCTTCAGATATAGGTATTCCTAGTTCAGAAGAATATTTTTTTAGAAGTTCCATTAATTAGTTTTTTTAATGAATCAGACGTTTTCTGATCCAACCCATCTAGTTCCATCGGAATAAACTTCCTTTTTCCAAATAGGCACTACGTCTTTTAATCTATCTACTAATGTATTGCAGGCTTGGAATGCTTCTAGCCTGTGAGGTGATGCTACTGCTACTACCAAACTTATTTCTCCTACACCGACAGTTCCGATACGGTGAGAAATTGATATATCGTCAATATTATATTCTTTTTTTACATCATTTATGATTTCATTTAGTTTTTGTAAGGCCATTTTCTCATAAGCTTCGTATTCTAGTGTTATAACTCTCTTACCATCAAAACTGTCTCGAGTTGTTCCTAAAAACGTTACTATTGCTCCGTTAGTGTCTTTCATGGTAGCTTGAGTTATTATCTCAGGATTGATTTTTTCATGGGTAATTTCTATCATTTCACCCTCCACTTACAGGTGGTATAAGACATATTTCATCGTTAGGATTTAGTTGCAGGTCATATTCTGCATATTCTGAGTTAACAGCTACAACTATTTCAGTTTCAGGGGCTGCTAATTCAGGGTATTCATTTTTGATTTTAGATATTAATTGACCTACAGTTGAATCAGTCATTAATTCTATATAAATAGAACTAGCTTTAGCACGTTCTTTATATATAGCAAAAAGAATTATTTCTAATTTCATATATTTAGCATGGCGGAGGGAGTGGGATTCGAACCCACGATACCGTTGCCGGTATACTGGTTTTCAAGACCAGCGCATTCGTCCACTCTGCCATCCCTCCAGTAGACAGGATTTATATTTGTTAAATATTAACATAGAATTTATCTACACGTTCAGATATAAGATTTACACTCAATTAGATTTATAACTTGCCAATATAGAACAAATGTTCTATATTGATGAGTATGGTTAGATTGTGGAAATAATTTGTGTCTTGATAACTCATTTTTGTGCCAAAGCTGAATTGTGTAGAAACCCAGCTTTGAGAGACCGCCCTATGGCTGTTGTTGCTAAAGAAGATAATAACCTTATAGTCATTGATAAATCACAAGAAGCAAAGCCAGTAAAAATAGGTATGTCGTATCAGAATGCATTGTCTGTTTGTAAAGAATTGGAAGTAATACAAGCTGATTTCAAATTTTACTCGTTGATATCAGAAAAAATAGCTTGTGATCTTAATAATAAAAGCCCAAAAGTAGAAGCGTTTGATTTAGGCGTGACTTATGTGGATATTAGTGGGCTTGAAATGATGTATCCAACTCAAGATATATTAATCGAATCATTGTTAAAAGATATTCCTAAAGAATTTAACCCAAGAATTGGTATTGCTAGTAATAAGTTTTTTTCATATGTAGCGGCAATGCATAGCAAACCGAATAATTTCTTAAAAATTTCGAATAATTTCAGTTCTTTTTTACATGCAATTCATTTAAACATGTTACCAGTTAGTTCATGGAATAAAGCGAAATTACATGATTTAGATATAAATAATTTAATAGATGTTTTGAATTGGAGCATTGATTTGTTGCAACTTCAATTTGGTATAAAGGACGGCAAGAAACTATGGGAGCTCTGTCGTGGTATTGATAATGACTATTTTTACCCACTGGAACTTAAAAATCAATTAAAAACTTCTGTTTGCTTTGATGAACCACTGGTTAACAAACAATCTATAGTTTTAGCAATGTCATATATGTTAGATGAATTACTGAGAGATAATAAATTTAGAAATAGAAGTGCTAGAGGTTTATCTATATCTGCTCAAACTTCAAACAGTTTGTATTGGAATAAAAAAATTAAATTTAAAGAACCATTGTTTAGGAAGTCTAAAATGCTAGGTATTGTTGAGAGTGTTCTTGAAGTAGCGAATATTCCAGGACCATTGTCTGACATGAGTATTGAATTAATGAATTTGACTGATGATTTTTCTATCCAGAAGAGTTTATTTTCATTTTCACGAAAAGAAGAAGATTTACTAGAAAGTATTAAACAATTAGAAATAAGACTAGGTTGCAAAGTGCCTATATATGAGATCAAGGAGATAGAACCATGGTCGAGAATACCAGAAAGACGTATGGCATTGATGAGAATATTGCCTTAAATGTGCCGATTCTTATTAATGTTATTGAAAGTAAAAACAAATTTCCGAAAGAAATTCAGATAAAAAACAAATTTATAAAAGTGTTATCTGTTATAGATTTATGGCATGTTTATGGTGAATGGTGGAAAGAAAATTCTGTAAATAGAATGTATTACCGGATTAACTCAGATGATAGAGTGATAATTTTATTTAAAAATATTGATTCTAATCTTTGGTATCTCCAAAATGATTATTGATGTGATGTATGAATTACGTTGAATTACATTGCCATAGTAATTATTCATTTTATGATGGAGCTTCTTTTGTTGATGAATTGTTAAATAGAGCAAAAGAGTTAGATTATTCTGCATTGGCTTTGACTGATCACGATAATTTATGCGGTGCTATGGAATTTTCGAATCATGCAAAAAACTTAAAAATCAAACCTATTATTGGTGTTGAACTTAGTATGTCAGAAGGTCAGCATTTGACATTACTTGCTAAAAATATTGAAGGTTACAAGAATATTTCAAGGCTTATTTCTTATAATAATATGTCTGCTGATTTAGGAGTAAGCGATGATGTTTTATTTAAGCATTTAAACGGAGTGGTCATTTTATCAGGTTGTAGTAAGAGTCATGTAAATCAACTAATTAAAAGTAAAGATACAAAAAAAATTAAAGAGTTTTTAGCTATGTATTCAGAAGTATTAGGAAAAAAAAACTTTTTTATTGAGTTACAGCAAAACTTAGTTAAAGGAGACATTGGAAGAAATAAAACTTTAATTAGTTATGCGAAATATTTTGGTATTGATATAGTGGCTACCAATAATGTTCACTATCATGTGTCTGATCGTAGTAAATTACAAGATATATTAACATCTATAAAGAATGGAAAGCCTTTAGATGAGTCTCATTTATACTTAAGAAACAATAATCAATTCTATTTAAAATCTTATAATGAAATGAAGTATTTATTTTCGAGTTACCCGGAATCTTTGTTAAATACTTGCAAAATCTCTGAAATGTGCGAGTTGGATTTACAGCGAGATATAGAATATACCTTTCCGGAATATAAAGTCCCCAATGGATACACTCAGCAAACTTATTTAGAAAAAATTTGCTTTGAAGCTGCAATTAGAAAATATGGAAAGATTACCTCAAAAGTTGAAAATAGATTACAAGAAGAATTTCATTTAATAGAAAAGCATAAATTAGCAGGTTTTCTATTGATTTATCATGACATTATTGAACTAGCTAGAGAAGTTATGATTGATTTGGGATTAACTGATCCTGAAATTCCTTTAGAGGAAAGGCCTCCTGGAAGAGGAAGGGGTTCTTCAGTTGCAATGTTAGTTGGTTATTTGATTGGTTTATCTCATATCGATCCGTTGACTTATAACTTGTCATTGAATCGTTTTTTACCTAACGAAATGGATATAGTCCCAGATATAGATTTAGATTTTCCTAGAAACATTAGAGAAGAATTGATAAAAAGAGTTCATCTTAAATGGGGCAGTAGCCATGCAGTATTGACTGGAATGTTTAGTACTTATAAAGAAAAGGGAGCTATTAGAGATATAGGAAAATCTTTAGGCCTTCCTAAAGTAGAGTTAGAAAAACTAGTGCAGTTTTCTAATACTGGGTTAAAAAAGACTTTATCTGAAGAAATCTTTAATGAGACAGGGCTAAATATCAATAAAAAGAACCATTTATGGAATGAACTAGTTGATATAGTTTCTCAAATTAAGGGTTTCCCAAAGTATTTAGGACAGCATGCTAGCGGAATGATAATAAGTACGTCTCCTATAGACGATATGGTTCCTATACAGCCAGCAAATATTAGTGGCAGATATATTTGCCAATGGGATAAAAAATCGATAGAACAGGCAAGGTTTATTAAAATAGATTTCTTAGCTTTAGGGACGTTATCACAGATGCAAGAAATATTAACATTAGTCGATAAAAAAACAGGTAATTATATAGATTTAACGCGGATAGATTTTAATGATCAAGCAGTATATAGGTCTATGCACTCCGGAGACACTATAGGAATATTTCAAATTGAATCTGCAGCACAAATACAGACTATTAAAAGAATAAAGCCAATTAATTTAATAGATATGGCATATGAAGTGGCATGTGTTAGACCAGGCGTTGGCGTTAATGACGGAGTTAGCCAATTTATACGAAGAAGAAATGGAGAACATTGGGAGTACGATCATATTTTAGAAGAAAAAGCGCTAAATAGCACTTTGGGAGTTATATTATTTCAAGATCAAGTTAATAAATTAGCAATGGAAATCGGAAATTTGTCAGAAATGGAGGCTGATGAATTGAGGCGTGCATTTGGATGGAAACGCTCTAATGACATTATTGAATCGTATAAAACACTATTTATAAAAGGAGCCACAAATAAAGGATTAAGTAGAGATATTGCAATAAAGATATTTAAAAAATTTAATGGGCAATATATGTTTCCAGAATCACATGCGTTTGCATTTGGAGTTACGGCATATCATATGGCATGGCTTAAGTATTATTTCCCTTTAGAATTTTTTGTTTCAATATTTAATCAACAGCCGATGGGTTTTTATAATTTAGAAACTTTAAAAGAGGATGCTAAAAGGCATAATGTTGTCGTTAAAAATCCAGGTATTAATATTAGTAATGTAACTTGTTCAATTGTTGGCAAAGAAATGTTGCTAGGACTAAATATTATTAAAAACTTAGGATACAAAACTTCTGAAATAATAATTAATGAGAGGCACAGCAAAGGGTTTTATAAAAACATTAATAATTTGATATCAAGAACAGGAATAAATTATGCTCAAACTAAAAATCTGATTTATTCAGGTGCTCTGGATTCATTAGGATTTAGTAGAAGAGATTTGATTTGGCAATTAGGGTTATTTGAATCCAAACCAGATAATCAAAGGTTAATGGATTTGGATTTTCAAGACATTAGTCCAGTATTATCAGGTAAAAATACTTGGAAAGAAATGTTGAATGAATACTCATCTTTAGGCCTTTATCCTAATGGACATGTAATGGAACATGTAAGAAAACAATTAGGAGACAAGGTTATTCCGAGTAATAAAATTGAAAGATTTTCATCTGGGAGTTTTATTTTTACAGCAGGGTTGATCATACGACGCCAAAGACCTTTGTCTAAAGCTATATTCTTGACTATGGAAGATGAATTTGGCCATATACCTTTAATGGTTTGGCCTGATATTTATGAAAAAAATAAAATGCTTTTATCTCAAGATTTGATAGGAATTTCAGGAATTATTTCTAAAAGAGAAGGAACATTCAATGTAATAGTCCATGGCGTTTGGCCAATAAATAATTTCTCACATTTTACTCAAAGTAAAGATTGGCAGTAAAGTGTAATATGTCTAACATATGATTTATTGACTGTTTAGCTTTGGTAATGCTAGAATCGGTCAGCTGAACTGTTTAATATTTTGGCTGATATTGAGCGATGATTAGTTAGAATTATTTGTTTGATTAGGAGGGTTTTCAAATGCCTGAAATCATGAAAGGTCTGAAAGACGTTTATTTTGATAACACAGAGGCTAGTTTTATAGATGGTGATGAAGGAAAACTTCTTTACCGTGGATATAGTATCCATGACTTAGCTGAGAAATCTACTTTTGAAGAAGTAATTTATTTACTCTTATATGGAAAACTTCCTAATGTTGGAGAACTGAAAGAATTTGATACGAAACTTAGATCAAATCGAATAATTCCGGATCAAATAATTGAAGTTCTAAATTTAGTCCAAAACAGTCACCCAATGGATGCTTTGAGAACTGGAATTTCTGCTTTATCAGCTTTTGATGAAGATGTTAATGATAATTCTCAAGAGGCAACAATTAGGAAAGGCATACGTTTGACTGCTATGGGCCCTACGTTGGTAGCTGCTCATCATAGATTACGTCAAGGACTTGAACCAGTTGCTCCAAATCCAGATTTGAGCCATGCTGGTAATTTCCTGTATATGTTATTTAATGAATTACCAGATGAAGAGACAACTAAATTATTAGATGTTGATTTCATATTACACGCAGAGCATGGCGCTAATGCGTCTGCTTTCGGTGCTAGAGTGGCAGCATCAACTTTATCTGATTTACATTCAGCTGTTACAACAGGTGTGGGCGTATTGAAAGGTCCCTGGCATGGAGGCGCAGCTGAAGAAGTAATGAAAATGGCTTTGGATATTGGGCAACCAGAGAACGCAGAAGAATATTGTAAAAACATTTTAGATAATGGTGGCCGTATAATGGGGTTTGGCCATAGAGTTTATAAAGCTGAGGACCCTCGGGCGAGACATCTACGAGAGAGATCAAAAGAACTTGGGCAAAAAATGGGTCAGCCGAAATGGTTTGAAATTCTAACTTATTTAGAAGAAAATGTAATGTCAAAATATCGTTCCAGAGGTATTTTCGTTAATGTAGATTTCTTCGCAGGTTCCATTTATTATCTACTTGGAATACCGGATGATTTATTTATATCTATATTCTCTCTTGGTAGAATTCCGGGTTGGACATTACAATGTTTAGAACAATATGAAGATAACATACTTATTCGCCCATTACTTGAATATACTGGTGACATGGATTTGGAATACACAGATATAGCAAATCGGTAAATTACATCAAAATGTTTATTGTTAAGATCAGGGGCCAGTCGGCCCCTGATCTTTTTTGTAATATGATTAAATCATGAATATACAACACATTATTGAATCGGAAATTTTAGAAAAAGGCTCTATTTCTTATGCAGATTTTATGGACATTTGTTTATATAAATATCCAAATTCATATTACAGGAATCAAAATCATATAGGATTTGAAGGAGATTTTTACACCAGTCCATATATACATCCGGCATTCGGAGCTTTAATTGCTGTTAAATTATTACAAATTTGGAATATGTTAGAGAAACCTAATCACTTTTACATTGTCGAAATAGGTTCAGCTTCAGGCAATTTAGCAAAAGATATATTAGATTATATTATTAGTGCTTGCGAAGAATTTTATAATTGTATTAATTATATTTGTGTGGATGTTATCCCTGTTGATAAAGTTAAATTAGAACAACACAATGCCAAACTTACTTTTTACAACATAGATTCTCTTCCGATGGATTTGCCTCAAGGTTGCATTATTAGTAATGAATTAATAGATGCAATGCCAATTCATAGAGTAAGTCGAAAAGAAAATGTTCTTTGTGAAGAAAAAATCTATATGGAAAACGGCAGATTAACGTCAGTATTAGAACAATTGTTCGACACTAAGATTTCAAAAATACTTCTCGAACGAAGCATTGACATCAAAGAAGGTCAGTATATAGAAATAAATAAGAATATAGAGGAATTTTATTACTCAATAACCAAATGTTTGCTCAGAGGTTTTATTATTACCATTGATTACGGAGACACAGAAGGGTTACTGTATTCTATAGAGAAACGAAAGAATGGAACCATACGTTCATTTAAAAATCATACCCAGCTGCCGAACCCATTATCTAATCCGGGGTCACAAGATATTACTTCCCATGTGAATTTTACTCAATTGATTGAAGCAGGAGAAAAATACGGATTCCAATTACTTGAATATGTGACACAAAAAACATTTTTAGAAAATCTTGGAATGAATGATTTTTTGATAAGATTAAATCATAGTAAATTGGATAGACGATCCTTGATACTTAACAGGAGACGAATGATGAACTTGGTAGATATGGATGGTTTGGGCAATTTTAAAGTTTTGTGCCAATCAATTAACATTGATAAAAACGTATTACATGACTTTGACGACCAACGACTATGTACGCTTGCGCAGAGTGATTTGCTTGTGCCTATATTGGTGTAACTCTATGAGTAATGTCATTTAATGATTTTATTTGCACGATACTATGGGTATCATGTTATTAACTATATGATTTATATTTAGATAGTATATTTGGTAGAGGTTTAAATGTTCCGATTCTCTAGAGTCTTATTATTACTTATTATGAGCACTGCTTTGCTAGTTGCTTGTGACTTCGTTAATATGGATACTACCAATGATAATGAGTCGCCTTCTAATACTAGCGACAATGATTTTACCCTGACAGATATAATATCAAAGGAAGGAATCACACAAATTGTAGGTAGCAGTGATGACAATGAAAATTCCTCCAGCGCGGGTATTACTACTACCGTAAATCCAATTGATGTGGGTAATGTTTCAGGCTTGTCATCTAATGGACATATGGATGGAACAGATTTAGGACGCACTAATTCATCTAACACATTAGGAGTGGATGAGGTAGACGACTTACTATGGAATTTTAATTCAAACAATGAAATAACTAGCACCCCTATCAAAGCCGCAGATAACTCAGGAGTTTTGTTTGGAGACATTTCGGGCACTTTTTATTCTTTAGAGATTAATACTGGAGATATCAATTGGGAATTCAGTGCTAATGGACCTATCACGACTACAGCTGCAGTTACTGATAGGTTAGTAGCCTTTGGTAGTCGCGATCAATATTTATACGTTGTGGATTTAGAAAACGGTGATTTGGTTTGGAAATTTAATGCTGGCGGATGGATTGAATCATCACCTGTTATTGACGATGGTGTTATATATTTTGGAAGTTACAATGGCATGCTTTATGCACTAGATATAGAATCTGGTGAAATTATATGGGAATTTGATGCCAAGTCAGTCATAGCTTCTGCTCCGTCTATAAACTCTGCGATATTATATTTCCTTGCCGATGATGGAGTGTTGTGGGCTATAGATCGTTATACAGGTAGGGCAAAATGGAATTTCTCAATGTATTCTTCTACTCCAGTTTTGTCAGAAGTTGTGACTGAATCTTCTGCCCCTATTTTCTTGCTTGACACGGTATTCGTATCTGGATTGGGTGGAATTGTGTATGCGATTGATGGTAAAACTGGTCAAGAAAAATGGAAGTTTAAAATAGATACATTATTGAGCCTGAACTTATCTGCAAGTGATGGAATAATTTACATGGTTGAATTGGCAGGTACTGTGGTTGCTGTAGATGCTAAATCTGGCAATTCTATTTGGGAATTACCAGATTTATCTGCATATAATGATCCAGTATTTGTAACTGGTGATACAGTATATTTCGGAACTACAGCAGGTGACGACGATCGAGGTACAATCCATGCAGTAGAATCCAGAACTGGCCGCCCAAAATGGGAGTTCAAAGTATTATCTTCTGTAAACACCTATCCTTCAGTTTATGATGGGGTTTTATATGTAGGATCTGGTGATGGCCACGTGTACGCCTTGAAAGGATCAAGCGGAGACACCAACCCAATCTTTAACAATAAATAATGTCATTATAAAAGTGAAGTTAGACTTCGTATATTGTCAGTGTTTTCCAGGTCTAGGATTATCTGTTTAATTTTTTCTGCTTGGTCTTTTGGAAGCACTCTTGAGCTACAATCGTTAAATTTTTGAATCACGTCTTCTTTAGTAACCCCTCTTAACGCTCCGACGTAATTTCGTTCAGCTACATCTTTAACTGTGTCGCCATTTTTTAATTTAATTTCAACCTTGTGGTAGCCCTCTAACCATGATTGTTTTCCTTCATTTCCAGGATGTCGTTGCATGGTTACTTTGCTCATAAGGTTTTTTATTGACTCTCGTTGAATTTTAGAATCAGAGAAACTATCTAGTCCGATTTCTTGGTCTATTATTGCAGCTGATAATAAATACTCCATGCTGAATTTTCCTTCAAGAGAACTTGTTGGGTTAGAATGTACGAGAGATCTAGGAGGATCGAAGTCAACCCACGAGGTTATAGAATCTATGTCAGCGGGTTCTAGTTTACGATCTGCTAAAATTTTAAACATAGCGTCTAAAGATAGATGAGAACTGCCACAACATGGGTATTTCTTAATTTCCACTCCAGATTCGATCATGTGGTTGGTTTCCTTTAGAGAATTAAGTATATTGCTGGGATTAAAGTTATTTCCCCCAGAAAATGCTCTTAAAAACCCGAACCTTCCTTCTAATATGTTGTCGTCGGCAGTAAATCCGGAATTTGCTAATTGGGCCGACAATACTCCAGCTTTACACGCTAATCCAGGATGAAAAGGCTTTGCCATACTGCCAAAATTTTGCCGGAGTCCGGAAGCTTGGGATGCAGATAACGATAAAGTTTTAGAGCATAATTCGCTTGAAAGACCGAGTACTGCAGCTGCAGCTGCTCCTGCTCCTAATGCTCCTAAAGGACCAGTAGGATGCCAGCCGAGATCATCAAAATAGGCTTCACTTAATCCTTGACCGATGCTACAAGCTACTTCAAAGCCTATTAGATAAGATAATAATATCTGAGACCCTGACACTTGATGCAATTCACCTAGGGCTAAAGCTCCAGGTAGAAGGAACACACTAGGATGAACTTTTATTCCTTCAGTTACATCATCGTAATCTAATGCGTGTGCCATTGCTCCATTAATTAAAGCTGCTTCTTGAGCTGAAGTCTTAAAGTTTTTTGTTGCTACGGTTGAATGCTCATTTCCGCCATTGAACAAGGCGTTTTTTGTAAGAATGTCTGCGATTGGTTCTTGAGATCCTGCTAGCATGCAAGCTATACAATCTAGGATGGCTATCTTGGCTGCGTCTTGAGCTTCTTGAGGGAAATCTGTTAAAACACTAGTATTTATGAACTCTCCGAGTTCAGTTGTTATGCTCATTTTCTTTCTCCGAGGCATTAAATTCAGTTAATTGTTAATTTATGGGCTTATAAATATTGCAATGTGTGTACCTACGTACAGTATAATTGTAAACATTATTGAAAGCTAGAGCTTTGTGAGGATGAAGGGATGGGTAAATTGCGAATCACAATATTGAATATAATTGCAATGTTGTTGGTTCTTGTTACGTTTGCTGCTTGTATATCGGGACCATCGCAAGAATTGCAATCGGGCAGTAATATAAACAATGAAGATATTGATGCGACTATTGAAGCTTCTATTGAAAGTATGATGAAAGAATTAGAATTGTCGAAAATTTTTGAGACACCTATCATAATTTCTGCCACTCCAGAGATTCAAATAGTACAAGAGCAAGTTGAAGTGATTAAATTAGTTGAAACAATTAAAGAAATAATTTTGCCTACGCAAACACCTCAACCTACATATACTCCTTATCCTACATATACTCCTTATCCTACCCCGACTATAGCCCCAACTATTAATGCTGCCGATATATTTGTAGAAGAACCAGGTTGTTTACCTAGACCAGATGTAGATAAACTAAATTTCGCTGTAAGTGCAGATGATTCCATAACCCAATATTCTGATACACCTTTGCAAAAATCTGGCACTGTAATGATAGATGGAGTAACGGCAAAACAAGGCACTATTATCACCGCTTATTATGATCCTCCATTTATGCCTATAGCTACTGATTTAAAAGGATATTTAGCGGGTTATACTACCGTAGATGCGAGAGGAAGATATGCAATAGATTTATTTAGTCGAGGAACATCAACGGATCATGATAAACAAAGCTGGAGAAATATATTTTTTAAAATAGATAATTGCTATACTAGAGAAAGTACTTGGAAATCATATGGAACAGGAATATCTAGACCTCTTAATTTAACCGCTACCACTACTTTAGAGCATGAGAGACCCAGTTTACCTAGTAGGATTATGGTGAATGATTATGCAATGAATTCCAACTACTTTATTTCGGCCGATGCTACGTGGGATTTAAGTACTAATGTTGTTCCGGTTAGTAGCGAAGGATTTCCTCCAGGGGAAATAGAATTTACAGCCAAAGTTAAACTTTTGGAATGGGGATTTAATCGTGAATTCGAATATACATGGACCGGAGTAGATAAAACTTGGGGGCTTGCCAATGAAAAAGCTTCGGTCGTTGTTAAAAACGGCTTAAATAACTTTATAACCTTAACAATATCAGAACCTAAAAATTAATTATGAAAACAGTATCAAAATCAATTATATTATGTATAGCTTTAACAGTAAGTGTTATAGCTTGTGCAACGTTGCCAGAAAAAGACACAACAGCAACTAATACTGGCCCGGACATTGAAAGCACTATTGCTGCCAAATTACTTCTGTTGGAGCAAGAATTGCAGAATCAAGCTCAAGCTCCTACTCAACCATTAGCGGAAGCAATCCCAACATCTATCCCAATTAAGACTACTGGTAAAATTGATGTATTAGTAGAACCAGTTGGTGGAGGCTCTGTTAGTTCATCTATAATGTTTTCTGAAGATGGAACACCTATAGCGACATATACCGCTTCCGCTGCAAGTGGATATGTGTTTGATTCTTGGACGGGAGATTTTGCTCCGTCATTAATAGACATTTGGGCAAACGATTCGATTGCTGGGGATAAGAGAACAAGCCCTATGGGATTGGCATCAGACATATCTGGGAATATGTACATAGTAGATTCTGGCAACCATAGGATTCAAGTATATGATGGAACCGGATCATACGTTTTTGGATGGGGCGGTGAAGGCTCTGGACCTGGTCAATTCCAGAACCCAACAGACATAGTGATAGGTATAGAGGGAAACATTTTTATTTCGGATACTGGTAATAAAAGAATACAAGTTTTTAATCAAGTAGGCGCATATATTTCTAGTATAGGTGACCCCAATGTAGATGCAATAAAATTTACTAAACCTGCTGGCATCGCTGTAGACGGGTTTGGATTTTTATACGTCATTGATGAAGGTAATGGATCGATCAGTAAATTTGACACTAGTGGCACGACAGCTGCTATAAAACTATCTATGAAACAAGATAAATCTATTACAGCTAAGTTTTTGACCGAAGCTGAAGCTAATAAGAAAGCTATGGATGAAGCTGGAATAATTCCGACGCCAATTCCATCCCCCACTCAGACCCCTTGGATTAAATACATAAAAGTTACTCCTAAGCCCGCCGGCAGTACTGCTACTCCAATTGTAGCTTGTGGAACACAGCCAGCAGCAGTTATTTGTACTTGTGTTTCAGGTGCGTGGGGAAACTGTAGAGCAAGGTAGCTTATCTTGGTGCCGCGATTCACACCTAACGGCAGTTGTTAGAAATCCAGTATGCCCAACCATTCTATGTGATGGCCTAGCACTTTGCTTGGTAATGTGCCAAGTTCGATGCAGAACTTCTATGGTTTCTACTGATGTAAATAAAATGTTCTCATGAAGCGAAGATACTAATTTATGAGCCTGTAATATTGTAGGGAGAAAGGCTACAAAAATGCCTCCAGGTCGTAGTGATCGAGAGGCTTTGGTGACTATTTTCCAAGGCTCGGGTAAGTCCAAGATTATTTTATCAATATTTCGTTCAGGGAGCGATCGATAGATGTTTTTTTGTTTTACTGTATGAACCCCGGGATCACGAGATAAAAATTCAACATTGCGAGTTGCTAGAGGAACCACTTTGGGGTTGATTTCATACGAAATAACAGTGCCAGTGGGTCCAACAGAGTTTAATAAGGCACTAGTTAAAGTTCCAGACCCCATACCCCCTTCTATAACAAAGTCTCCTGATTGAATGTCTGCTAAGTTAAGTATAGTTGCAATGTCTTTCGGATATATTATTTGAGTTTCACGATTAGTTAATGTAATGAAATCGTTATACGTAGGAAAAGTTGCGAACAATAAGTTGCCTTTGTTTGTGGCATGCCAGCTCCCTGGGTTAGATCCTATCAACGTTTCATGGTAAATAATGCCCATGTGACATTGAAATGAACGGTCTTTTTCTAACATTGTCATGTATTTTCTACCGCGCGCGTCTTTTAGGATGATTTTGTTACCATATTCGAATGTTTTAATGTTTGTCATATAACTAATGCATTTTATAAATATTTAAGAGGTTTACGTTATTTTTAGCCGTAAATAAGAAATGTTATGATAACATCTCGGTCTTGGAATAGGAGATATATATGGAATTGGTAAATAGAGTAGCGCTTGTTACAGGTTCAGGAAGAAATATAGGTAAATCAATAGCATTAAAATTAGCTTCAATGGGTGCTGATGTCATTGTTAATGCTAAAGAAAACACATCAGAGGCTAATCAAACAGTTGAGTCTATAAAACAACTAGGACGGAAATCTATGTCAGTAATAGGCGATATAGGGTCACAGGAATCGGTTAATAAAATGATTAGCCAGATTGAAACGAATTTTAACCATGTTGATATTGTTGTAAATAATGCATCTTTGAGAAGAGTTCAACCATTTTCTAGCATGACCTATGAAAACTGGAAAGAAATGATCAATACAGACTTAGATTCTGCGTTTTTGTTAACTCAGCCGTTTGTAGAAACCATGATTGAAAATCAATGGGGAAGAGTAATAAATATAGCCGGTTTAAATGCAGTGGAAGGCCGTAGCGGCTGGGCTCATGTGTCTGCTGCCAAAATGGGTTTGATTGGATTTACCAGATCCCTTTCTAAAGAATTGGCTCCCCATGGCATAACGGTTAATTGTATATCCCCAGGGATGATAGATACTTCTCGCACCGATTTGTCTTCTCCCAGGCCGGTAGATAGGCAATCGCATATACCTATTGGCCGTAAAGGGTACCTGGAAGAAATTTCAGGTTTATGTGGATGGCTTTGCATGGAAGATTCCGGATTTATAAGCGGGCAGACAATACATGTGAACGGTGGTGAGAAAAACTATTGATCTGATTTAGATAATTCTACTCCTACTGCAATAATTTCAACTTGCGTGTCACGCATATTTGGAGGATCGGACTTGAATTGTAAGCCTAAAGCTATGTTCAATCCCTTTTCCAGAATTGGATGGTTAGGAACGTTGAATTCTGTTTCTAGATTTGCTCCTTGCAATTGTAGATTGGTATGTTGAAATATTATTTTTTCCCCATCATACGCTAATATTTCATTGATAAATCCATAGTTGCGAGTTCTAAAACTAATTAGTATCTTTGTTAAAAACAGCGAAGAATCATCAATAGATACAGGGTTTGTGATAGGGAAATGACCCCAGGTATTTTGGCCAGATTTACCTTCAATCCTGACAAAAGGCCCAGTATGCCTGACAGATGTTATACGATTAGAGTATTCTATTTGCATACTAGATCCGTGAGACCAGATTATTATGCTATTCATGATTTCTCCGATGGCTTATATTTAGATTCAAGTGACAATAAATATTCTTTGATTGCTGCTCCTCCGGATGTGTAGTTCCCGATCGTGGAATCAGAATGAATTACACGATGGCATGGTATGAATAACGGGATTTTATTTCTCCTCATCGATTGTCCAGCTGCTCTGACAGCTTTAGAGTTGCCGGCGTGAGACGCTAACCATGCATAACTACGAGTTTCCGATACTGGAATAGAACGGCAAGCGTCCCACGCTCTTGAAAAAAATTGAGGAGCATTATCAGGGATATCCAAAGGTATGTTTTGTAATGAAGCGTTGTTACCCATAAAATACTCAGTTACCGCTGCTTTGATGTAGGTTAAGTTCATTGATTGAATTCTTGGATACTCAGAATGCTGCTGAAGAGATTCTTTTAGAAGATCAAAAGTTTTGGTTAGATAGCAATTAGTTATACCTATTGGACTGTGCACAATACCTACCCATCCGATAGGAATCTCAAAGGCGTCATATACTAATTTCGGTGATTTTTTCATTAACAGTATATCTATACTATATAAACTTGATGAGGCAAGTATAACATGCTAAAACTGCATCACTGATGCGGAATTGACATAGTAATAGCTCACGTATAGACTGCAACGAAATGGCTGTTCTCAAGAACACGAATAAATTAATTACATTTAGGAGGAGATATGGCAGTAGATCAGAATATAGTGCACGCTGCGGCTACCGCAGAAATGAGCGATTTCGCGGGCAAATTTGTTGAAACATTAGATTCAAATCAGAAAGCTAAAACCTGTTTCCAATATATGGATGGCGAAAGGATATTTTGGTATTATCCACCATTAAACAGGCACGGTCTTCCACTTAGAGACATGAACGATAATCAGAGAGACTTAGCTTTAGGATTAATGGCAGCAGGGCTGACAGAATCCGGTACTGCGCAAGCCAAAGCCACGATGCAACATGAAAGTATCTTGGGTGAAATAGAAAAAAACCAAGGTAAGAGTGATAGTTCTTTTAGACGAGACCCTGACTTGTATTATTGGAGAATATTTGGAGACCCTAGAGGTGATGAACCTTGGGGATGGAGCGTAGAAGGACACCATGTGTCTATTCATTACAGTATTTGGAAAGATAAAGTAATCTCAGTGACTCCTTTCTTTTTTGGGTCAAATCCTGCTGAAGTTAAAGAAGGACCTCATAAGGGATTGCGACTTCAACCTAAAGTAAAAGATCTAGCATTTGATTTGATTGGAGATTTAGATAAAGGCCAACAATCTAAAGCTATTATATTTGATGAAGCCCCGTTGGATATTTTGACATTTAATGCTGCAAGGGCGTCTTTACCTAAAGAACAAGGGCTATCAGCGTCAAATATGAACTCAACACAGAAAGAAATTTTGACAGCATTAATTACCGAATATACTAGCAAAGTTAGAACTGATATAAGTGATGCTCGATTGACTACTATACTTAGTAATTTAGATGGGATACATTTTGCTTGGGGCGGGCCAGTAGATAAAACTCAAGCTCATTATTACCGTTTGCATGGTGGTGACTTTGTGGTTGAATATGATAATAGGCAAAATGGTGCTAATCATATTCACTCAGTATGGCGAGATGTAAGTAATGATTTCGCAGGAGATGTTATGAGAGATCACCTGTATATGTATCACGTACTTTAATCTAACAGTAACTGGGCATAAAAATACCCCCCACAATGGGGGGTATTTTTATGCCCAGTTCTTTGAATTATGCTCTATAGGCTCCTGGAATTTCATCATATAAATCCCAGTCAGCTACAGATTTTTCTTCTATGAAGCTGTTGTACTCAGTTTCTGAGTATTTAAGCAAGTCCATTATGACTTCTTTATTATGTTCTCCTACTTTGGGAGTTGTTCCTATTACTGCGGGAGTTCTACTAAAGTGCCAAAAGTCTCCAGACACTGCTATGGATCCGGCTAAGAAATCATCAACTTCGACCATGGCTCTTCTTTCCCAAGGATGAGGATCTTCTGCTGCCATAGGAATAGTGTTCACCGCAGCAGCTACTACATCGTTGTCAGTAAATAATTTTAATGCTTCTTTCATGTCTAGCTCTTCAAGAATACTGTTTACTTTGGCATTGACTATTTTTCCATTTTCGCCACGTTTATGTCTGGTACTGAACCTCTCATCATTTTCCCAGGTGGGTTCACCGAGTGCTCGACATACTCTTGGCCAATGATGCTGGTCGCCAGCTGAAATTAAAATCCAGTTACCATCTGCACATTCGTACATTCCGCTGGGAGCTGATTTTTCATCGCCTTCGCCACGGCTAGGTTTGGTACCTACACCATGATAAGCAGTAATGGGTATTTCAGTTAAACTGTACCCAGTATCTGCTAAACAAGTGTCAATTGCTTGGCCTTCACCAGAAATCTCTCGTTCTCTTAAGGCAGCTAATGTTCCAATTGCTGAGTGTAATGCTGTGATCCTGTCAATGATTGGTACTCCGGCACGGATAGGAGGCATTCCTTCGTGGCCTGTTACCATGGCAATCCCTGACATTACTTGTCCTATTGGATCAAAGCCGATTTGCTGTGTGTAAGGTCCAAACTGTCCATACGCGGACACATTTACCATTACTATTTTCGGATTGAGGCTTTTTAGGACGTCATAAGAAAACCCCATTTTTGCAATTGTTCCAGGTCTAAAATTTTGGACTACTACATCAGAAACCTTAACTAGTTCCCGTAGGATTTCTTTTCCAGATTCAGTTCTCAAATCCATCGAAACACTTTTTTTGCCGCTGTTGTATTGGACCCAATAAGCACTTTGCTTTTTCACCCATGGGGCGTGGTATCTAGTCTCTTCTCCCCCTAAGCGTTCAATTTTTATGACTTCAGCACCTAGTCTTGCTAAGACTTGCGCACATCGTGGCCCAGCTTGGTGTCTTCCTAAGTCAATAACTCTAATACCTTCCAGAGGTGAGTTTAATTTTGCCATGTTACTTCTCCTTCTAATATATAATATTTCTGGTTATTTTATTTCCGTGTCTTTTTATTAAGAGGCACTGCCAATGAGACCCGAGTTTCTTCTCCGACATTTCTGGCTATATGACCATGGCCTTCGAGATCTTCGGCTATTAACACATCTCCTGGGACCATGCGACATTTTTCACCATCTGCTGTTTCAAATTCAGCAGTTCCTTGTAAGTTTATTACGTATTGTAATCTGGGAGCGTTGTGGTAGTCAGAAAAAGTTGGAGATTTTCTGATGTTTATTGTAATGTCTCCTTCGCCGACTTCATTCACTAGAGCTGCATATTCTTCAGGGTTAAGATTTTCGAAATGGGACTCTCCATCGTCTCCTGAATATACTCTTACGATCTTCATAGAAATACCTCCAATATAAATTATGTTCCTAGGTAACTACCATTATCACTTGTCAAATATAATATGCTTGAGCAGATTAGGCAACTCAATGAAGGCTCACGCAAACCTAAAACAAACTTTTATTTCGGCACCGGAAGAAACTTAACAGACTATATAGCTTAAATAAAGGCAACAGTGCGAGATATTTCAAGGGTTATTGAAGGTATGTTAGAATGACCAAAATCGTATTCAGGCAATAATGAGGAGTGGTGATGAATTTAACAAAAAGACGTCTAAATTATAGAGCGATACTTGAAGGTGATAAATGTGTTTATCCAGGATCAGTGTTTGACCCTATTTCAGCTCGAATAGCTGAAGACCTAGGATTTGAAATTGGTATGTTCGCGGGTTCTATAGCCTCTGGCACAGTTTTGGGTGCTCCAGATTATATAGTTCTAACCCTAAGTGAATTTGCAGAACAAATATATCGGATATGTAGAGCTAGTGAAATTAGTTTAATGGTTGATGCAGATCATGGTTATGGAAATGCATTGAACGTTAAACGAACAGTTGAAGAATTAGAATCTGCAGGTGTTGCTGCTTTAACAATTGAAGATACTTTATTACCAAAAGCATTTGGATCAGCAAAAGGCTCATTGATATCAATTGAAGAAGGTGTTGGGAAAATGAAAGCGGCATTGTCTGGTAGAACGGACCCTAACTTAGTTGTTGCTGGTCGAACGAGTTCTCTTGCTATCGAAGGAGTGGAAGAGACAATAAATAGAGTCAAAGCTTATGAAAAAACTGGAGTTGACGCCGTATTTTTAGCAGGTGCTAAAACTAAAGCTGAATTAGAAGCTGTCCGATCTGAAGTAAAACTTCCATTGTTATTAGGTGGAGCAACCGGAGAGCTAGCGGATAAAGATTTTTTGTCGCAAATCGGTGTTAAAGTGGCTCTTCAGGGGCATTGGCCTTTTCAAGCAGCCATAAAGGCAGTTTACGATACATTGAAAGCTTTAAGAGATGGCGTAGACCCGCAGGATCTAAAACCCACAGTTGCTAGTTCAGAATTAATAGCACAGGTGACCCGTAAAAATTCTTATGACAATGATATGAAAGAATATTTGAATTAAGACAATACATTTTGAGAGGTTAATGTTGAGACTATCAATTTTAGGAGGCACTGGTCCTGAAGGAAGAGGTATAGCTATGAGATTGGCTATGGCTGGCCATGCTGTGTGTATAGGATCCAGAGACGAATCTAAGGCTTTAGATATCGCTATCGATATATCTAACAGCATAGGTGTGCATATAATTGGTTTAGATAATGCTAATGCTGCCAAAGAAGGAGAAGTAATATTTGTGACAGTGCCCTATGATGCACAATGTGCGGTACTTCAATCTGTAGAAAAGGATTTGGCTGGTAAAATCATAGTTAATGTAGTAGCCCCTATGGAGTTCACTAAAGGGATTGGAGCTTCTGCTATTGATGTAGCAATTGGGTCAGCAGCTGAAGAATCACAATCATTATGTCCAGATTCCTACGTAGTATCTGCTTTACAGAATGTTAGTGCAGAGAATTTAGAAGACCCTGATAAAATTCTGGATGAAGATGTTATTGTGTGTTCTGATCATAAAGACTCTAAAGAAATTGTTATGGGTTTAATCAGAAACATTGACACATTGCGACCTGTAGATGGCGGAGCTCTTAGCAATTCTAAATACGTTGAACAACTTACTCCTTTGTTGGTTAATATAAATAGAATTTATAAAATGCATTCTGGAATCAAGATAACTGGAATAGAAAATTAATTGAGAGGGAACTTGTTATGCCAAGAGAGATACTTGACCTGCAAAACATTGAGGTTTTGGGAAAAATGGGAGGGAGTTGGAAATTTGCACCAGGGTTTATTCCCGGAGCAGATAATGAGGGATTCGTTTCAGAAATTGAAGGCAGTCCAGCACGATTACCAGATTACGATGATTCTACCTGGGAAACAAGAGACGATTTAACAAAATGGCATTCTAGAGGATTTGCTTTTGCATGGTACAGAATACAAGTAACTTTGCCTCCTACAGTAGGTGGTAGAGATATTACCGGAGCTAGATGCATCTTTGAGACATGTATTGATGACTATGGTGAAATTTGGATAGATGGTGAATGTGATCGTGATAGAGGATGTGTTCAAGGATTCAACGTTCCGCAGAGAGTTGTTATATCTGCTACTCCAAAGGAAGGAGATAAACATACGATAGCGTTGCTTGCAGTTAATGCTCCATTAGGCGCCCCGGGCGGAGCAGTTTTCGTGAGGTATGCACAATTAGCTTTTGAGTGGCGTGAACCTGGGTATTAAATTAGAGATAAGAACTACGAGAGGTTTTTCATGGTAGATAATATTTATCAGCCATATTTAAAATATGCCACGTTTTGCAAAAACGCTGATGAAGGTAACGATGGAAACTTAACTTTAACAAGTGTTTTAGACTTAATTGAATTAGATGAACCCATTGAAGAAATAAATTCAGGAGCATTGTTAACTACTCTAAATGTGAACTTAGCATTTTGCATAGCTGATGCTAGCCCGGGCTTACATAGATTATTGGTGGCAATTAAAACTCCTGGATTACCATTAGACCCTCCTACACCACAGAAAATTGAATGGAGAGATGATATAATTTTTCAAAGATGGATTAAGGTTTTGCAAATACCAATACAAAAAACTGGTTTGCATGTAGCAGCTATACTTTTGGATGGTATGCCTTTGGGTGAAGCAAGCTTTCTAGTTAGGTTTAAAGAATTAAAGGAGAAATAATAGATTCATGATTAAAACTGGCCAGCGATATGTGGGACCTACAGGCGTGGAAATGGTTGTTACAAAAGGCGGAGACGGAGAACTAACAGATGGAGAAACCCTTCTGCAAATTAAAGGGCAAGGCGAAGGTTTTACTGATGCTTCCAGCGATGGTATTGCGATGGCTCTGGGCAAAAGATTTAGCTCTGAAGATGGTTCTATTTCAGTATTGGTAACTAAAGCTGGTAAGTGTGACTTAAAATTTAATGGTGGCCCTATGGAATTGCAAGAACCGAGGAAACTACCTTCATCGGATTAATTACCCCCATATTTTATGTTTTTTAAAAACTTCAGCGACTTCTATGCCAGTTAAAAATCGCACGTTATCAAAAGTATTTATATACTCGAGTAATTCTTTTAATATTAATAAACGACCGGGACTACCAATGTATTGAGGATGCATAGTTAAATTAAAACATCCTCCATATTCATAAACACCACGAAATTCTCTCTTCCATGATTGTAGTACTTCATCTCCAGTTTTTAATGGGCCCATTCTATTAGCAGAAGGCGCAAATACAAAATTGGGAGCATCATCTAAAACCCAATGCACTGGTATTTCCACTAATTGGCTTCTGTTATCAGAAGTCGAAACGTAATATGGTTTATCGTCACCCATGAGACTGCTGTCATAAACAAAATCGTGCTCTGATAGAAAATCTATAGAATGCTTGCTTAGTTCCCAACTTGGTGACCTATATCCTTTGGGTTTTTGGCCGGTCAAATTTTCAATGATATTTATACCTTTATGCAATATGTTATGTTCTTCTTTTGGGGTTAATGTATAAGGAGGTTCGTGCATGTATCCGTGGTGACCTATTTCATGCTTTCTAGCATATATATCTTTTACTAATTCTGAGTTTGTCTCTGCTATAAATCCAGGAATATAAAAGCTAGCTTTTATATTAAATGTGTCTAAAATATCTAAAATACGAGGAGTTGCTATTTTAGGTCCATAATCAGCCATAGACATTAGGCTTGGTAAATTTTGGTGGTTTGGGTCTCGATTTATCCATGAAGATACCCCATCTACATCAAAAGTAATCATTGCAACACATTGAATATCTTCTGGCCAATTAAAACTAGAGCATGGTTTACTATTTATAGGCATATTAACACCTCGCTATTGAGGTAGATTTTATCACGGTTGATCTACGAGTTTTGATTGATGTAACTAAATTATCTATAATAAGCTTTATTAAGGTTATGATTGGAAAACATTGTGGGTAATTATAGCAATGTCAACTTAAATTGAATCTGATGATTAGATCCGACTGGTATTTATTTAAAATGGAGTATTCGTATGAGTTATTTATTTTCTCCTATATCTATTAGAGGAGAAATAATCAAAAATAGAGTTTTTGTTTCTCCGATGTGCCAATATTCTTCAGAACAAATGGATGGTACGGTGAATGATTGGCATAAAGTTCATCTGGGAACTCGAGCTATAGGAGGAGCAGGCTTAGTGATGATTGAAGCGAGTGCTGTTGACCCTGTTGGGAGAATTACGCCTTGGGATGTGGGTTTATGGAATGAAGAACAGGCTAAATTGTTACAACCTACTGTGAATTTCATTATTGATAATGATTCA
>Ga0114999_10002304_pt1 | contig 25362 bp, 19 predicted proteins | sample ArcticOcean_MG_C_3_FD_89820 | JGI IMG/M metagenome (GOLD analysis project Ga0114999, IMG submission 89820) | Marine microbial communities from western Arctic Ocean - ArcticOcean_MG_CB8_126 | ecosystem: Environmental > Aquatic > Marine > Oceanic | place: Arctic Ocean: Canada Basin | collected...
ACTGTACGACGTCAGAATTAGTTGGACCATTTATGTCCAAAAGTTAAGGTGTGGTTTGACTATGTAACTCGCCCTGTTTAGTGTTACTTTACAGGGCACACATGTCAGCTTTTCGTAGAAAAGCTGACACTTACAATGAATGGAGTAAGTATGAAGTCAAAGTGCAACATCAGAGAGCACCGTCCGTGATATTAGACGGCGAACAAGAACGAAGTATTCAGCTGAAGAAAAGATTAGGATCGTCCTCGATGGCTTGCGTGGTGAGGATTCCATCGCAGCCATCTGTCGGCGTGAGGGCATTCACGCTAACATGTACTACAAATGGTCAAAGGAGTTCCTCGAAGCCGGTAAGAAACGCTTACAGGGCGATACAGTCAGGGAAGCCAACAGTTCTGAAGTTGTAGGTATTAAGGCAGAGAACAGCCAATTGAAGGAACTGGTGGCTGAACTATCACTCAAGAATCGTGTCTTAAAAAAAAGTCTGAATGGTTTGGATATAGGTATGGACGATTGATGCGCTACAGTCAATCAGAAAAGATGGAGATCATCCGTACTGTTGAAGAATCTGAACTGTCAGTAAGAAGAACGTTGATAGAGCTGGATGTACCCCGCAGCACCTTCTACAACTGGTACAGGAGCTACCTTGGATATGGTTATGACGGTCTGGCAGATCACAGACCAGGACCAAGAAGGTTCTGGAACCGCATACCTGATTGTGAAAAGGAAAAGGTTGTGCAGATCGCCCTGGATCGACCGGAGCTGACATCCCGTGAACTAGCCTGGCATATCACTGACAAGGAGCATTACTACATCTCTGAGTCCAGTGTTTATAGGATATTGAAGTCGTTTGACCTGATCACTAGTCCTAATTATGTGCTGATATCAGCCAGTGATAAGTTCAAAAATCCGACTAAGCGTATCAATGAGCTCTGGCAAACCGATTTTACTTATTTCAAGATAATCGGTTGGGGCTGGTATTATCTTGGTACAATTCTCGATGATTATTCACGGTATATCCTTTCCTGGAAACTGTTTACCACAATGTCTGTCGGTGATGTGAAGGAAGTGTTAGACATGGCTTTGGATAAAAGCGGTGTTGACAAGGTCAATGTTCGGCATCGTCCACGCTTGCTTTCTGATAATGGTCCGTGTTATCTTTCTTCTGAATTGAAGGATTATCTTGATGATAAAGGTATGGATCACACCCGTGGAGCACCGTATCATCCACAGACACAGGGCAAGATAGAGCGTTATCATCGTACCATGAAGAATGTTGTGAAGCTGCAAAATTATTACTTTCCGGGTGAACTGGAAGCTGAAATAGGCAAGTTTGTGGATTATTACAACAATGAACGATACCATGAATCACTTGATAATGTGACACCTGCTGATATGTATAACGGAAGAAGAATTGCGATCTTGAATGAACGCGAAATTATCAAGCAGGAAACGTTGAAAAAAAGAAGAATATTGAACCAGAAATCTGGTTCAATAGCTATGCAGACTACACCTTAGCAAATGGGTCAAAGTGTCCCGAAGATTCTGACGACGTACAAATATTCGCAGGGTACTGAAATCGGTAGATGGTCGTCTTGGAGAAGCTTGCCAAGTGCTTGGAATTTCGCGTCCGACTTTAAGAAAAAAAATGGAAGGTTATAACATTTCATAATATCGCCGTGTGGTAGTCTTGTACTTTCTTGAATAAAATCGTATTATTGTGTTTCATCATTCTTGCTAAACAGTCAGTCCGATATTACCGTTTTTGCGGGGAATGCAATGACGAAGCAATCTCTATCCTTTATATGATTTGTGAGATTGCCTCACTTCGTCAGCAAATTCATGGTAGTATTCTGCATTGTCAGTTACACTGAAGATAAGAATTGGATTTTGAATCAAGTTCAGAATGACGAAAGCTGGTTATGGCATTAATTTATATAAAATGATTATTTATATAAAATTGATGTTTGGTTACAATGGAAGTAATTGAAGTATATACATATTTTTCAACAATAGCACTTTCAATTGAAAGATCATTTCAAAACAAAATGAAAACATCTTTCAATCTGCAAGTATTCTTCAATACATTTTACATAATAAATCTGTTCTTATTGTTATAACACAAGTGCTTGCAATAAAATAAATTGTTGGCATTCATATTGCTTTTATACAAGGAAAAAGGAGTATTAATTGTGTCGTTATCAGTTTTAATTGTCGTCGATCACCGCTCATATGCCAGAAGTTTGGCTCTGGCACTTACCGGGTTTGGGTATCGTGCTGAAGTTGCCTGCGATTCTGAGCAAGCAAGTAATCAAGTAACTAAGCAACAATTTGATGTGTTGATAATTGACTATGATATGCTTGAAATTAAGGGTGATAACTTAGCCTTAAAATTAGACAAAATTCAATCGATAAACTTAAAAATCTTGATAAGTGGTCATCAACTAAAGGACTCATCCGACAAATATTCATTTGATCTAACAATGAGCAAACCGTTGGATTTGACAATATTAGAGCAGCAATTAAACAAGTGGCAGATCAATCATCAGTAACAAAATGATTGAATAGTAAAGAAATAAATTAGAATATTAATATGAAAAATATTATAAATATCAAAACGGCTATTTGTATGGCGGACAAATTGAATTCATTTATTATAACAAGTATTGTTATTTACCTTTCTGCGTGCGCGCAACTCTGCTTCGCTCAAACTGCAAACCGGCAACCTCTATTGGAGGATGAACAGCTTAAGCAGCACATTGCGAAGGCACTCGATAATAATCCCATGTTGGCAGCACTATCAGCTAATGTGGATGCTTCGCGGGAAATGGTTTCTCAAGCTGGGGCGTGGAAAGACCCTACGGTAAAGCTTAGCTTAATGAATCTTCCTGTGAACAGCTTTGAGTTCAATCTAGAGCCCATGACAGGAGCTTGGATTGGGGTGGGTCAGGTGGTGCCTTGGACTGGCAAGACGGGTCTTAAAAGCGATATATCCGAGCATAATGTTGAGATTGCTTATGCTGTAAAATCGCAACGTGAATTAAATTTGATTGAAATGCTCGCCCACACCTGGTTTGAATGGGGTTATCAATTAGAAAGGCTCAAGACGCTTGACCATAATATTCGCCTGATCGATAATTTGATTGTAATCGCCCACACCAAATATGAGACCGGGACTAGTTTACAACAGGATATTTTGCGCGCTGAAACTAAACGATCAAAGCAAGAGGATATGCGGATAAAATCTTTGCAGATGATAAGCACAATCCAAGATAGATTTGCAACGTTAATAGGTGTCGGCATTGGAGAAAATATTTTACAGCCTGCTAGTATGCGAGGTGATTTTGCTATGTTAAGGATTGATGATTTACCAAAATTGTTGTACGTGCAGAATCCAAATTTGAAAATATTTGAATTTAAAATTGAGTCTTACGCTAAAAAAATTGACTTGGCAAAATTGGCAGTGATGCCAGATTTAAATTATGGTGCATCCTATGGTTTCCGTCAGGATTCTGATGCTGGAATGCAACGCGCCGATTTCTTTACAATATCAATTGCCGCCACTGTTCCCATATACAAAGATAAAAAGCAGAGTGCAAAAGTTCGCGAATTGAAAGCCCTGAAACGATCAATTCTTCATCAACAGAGATCACTGCGACTCGAGTTGGAATTTAGGCTAAATAAATTGATCGATCAAGATCAGCGACTCGCCGATCAATTATTGTTATACGATGATGGAATTTTGCCCCAAGCAGAGGCGACCCTTGCAGCATCCACAGCGGCTTACAGCGTTGGCAAGGCAGATTTTGAGGCACTTTTGATGGCAGAATCGATATTATACAACATGCAGCTCGAAAAATATGAACGCATTCGAGATAGATTAAAGACGAGAGCATCTATTGCTACCTTAATTGGCGGGAACGGATTAATCGAGACTGACCAACATACTAATGACAATAAATAGGAAACGGTAAAATGAAATTCAATATAATTAGTTATTATAAATTGTTATGGATAGCGTCCATAGCAATCGTGTTGACCATTGGCATTAGCGTGGCAAAAGATTCAAAGAAAATATACAATGATCCTCATGTTGGCTCGATGCATCCTCATATTGTCAGCGAAGGACCGGGAGTATGTGGCGAGTGTGGTATGGGGCTTAGCAAATTAGAGGGGCATGAACCGGGGACTGCGTTACCTCCGCTCAGTAATATATATGCGAGTCCCGACAGTCCAATGTGGGTTCACGAAGGACCAGGGAAAGACCCCAAAACAGGGAATGTTCTCATTCCGATTACACAGTCGGCGATATATCAAGCACCTTCTGGGGGTGGAAGAGGAACAGAAAGCGGTACTCACTCTATGCACGAGGATGGTGGAATGGATAGCCATGCTTCTTCCGCAGCAGGTGCTGGGGGAGGTACACTATACACCTGTGGAATGCACCCCAATGTCCTCCAGGAAGAGCCGGGCACATGTCCCTTGTGTGGAATGGACTTAACGCCCATGAAACGCCCTGGAAGCTCTTCGGGAGGCGAGCGAAAGGTTGCCTATTGGGTGGCACCTATGGACCCGAATTATGTTTCAGAAACACCCGGAAAATCGCCCATGGGAATGGACTTGGTTCCTGTTTACGAGGACGAGGTTGATGAAACTATCGTATGGATTGATCCAGCGACAATTCAAAATATTGGAGTAACCACCACAGAGGTGGTGCTCCGAGACCTGAGCGTAAACCTGCGCACTAACGGAACAGTAACATTTGCCGAGAATAAAGAGTATCGGGTAAATCCAAAGATTTCGGGTTGGATCGAAAAATTATATGTTAACCGTACCGGTGATATGGTACTAAAAGGCGACCCGCTGCTTGAAATTTATAGCCCGCAGTTGGTCGCTGCGCAAGAGGAATTTTTGGTAGCACTTTCAAATGTTGAAATGTTTTCACAGAGCAAAAACGAACGGATAAAACTGAGTGCGAATAATTTGGTTAATTCAGCGAGACGTAGGTTAGAACTGTGGGATATCAGCTCAGTGCAAATCGATGAGTTAGAACGCATTCGAGAAGTAAGCCGAACATTGACGGTTTATAGTCCGGCAAATGGAGTGGTAATGCACAAAAACGTCGTGGAAGGAGCCGCAGTTAAAGCAGGGATGGATTTGTTTAAGATTGTAGATTTAAGTGAGGTTTGGATAGAGGCTCAAATTTTTGAAAACGAAATGCCTTGGGTAGCCTTGGGTGGATCGGTCGAGGTATCCTCGCCATATGATCCAAACCTCAGGTTTTCTGGTAAAGTCGATTACATCTATCCATTCATGAACGCTAAATCTCGAACCGCAAAACTAAGAATTACGGTGCCAAACCAAGATTTGAATCTGCGTCCTGAGATGTATGTTGATGTAAATATTCAAGCGTCAACCCAACGCGATGCAGTTGCCGTTCCCAAAAGCACTGTGCTTCATGGAGGCAAGCGCAACTTGGTATTTATAGCTCTTGGCGATGGCAGATTTATGCCGCGAGAGGTGCAACTTGGTGTGGAGACCGAAAGATATTACGAGATAACTTCTGGACTGTCAGCTGGAGCAAATGTGGTGACATCAGCTCAATTTCTGATCGATAGTGAGGCGAAGTTGCAAGAGACTATACAGCAGCGGCTGAAAAAGATGCAGCTTAAAAAGAATTCTTGATTTGCGTGAATATTGGTATAGCAACCATAAAAAAATAGAATATTGAAACAATGAAAATAATTGAACGGATAATAGAAGGCTCGATCAAAAATCGTCTTATTGTAATATTGCTTACATTGGTGGCAGTGACACTCGGTATTTTGTCAATGTTGACCATACCCGTTGATGCTATTCCTGACCTGTCTGATGTTCAGGTGATCGTGATGGTGGATTATCCCGGGCAGTCGCCTGTTGTCGTCGAAGATCAGGTGATATATCCTCTGACAACCTCACTATTATCTGTACCGTTCGTAAAAAATGTGCGCGGATACAGCTTCTTTAATTTCGGGATGGTGTATCTGATATTTGAAGATGGAACCGATCTTTATTGGGCACGCAGCCGCGTCTTGGAATATTTGAATCAAGCCGCAGATCGTATGCCGGAGGGTGTTACACCGAGGTTGGGTCCTGATGCGACGGGGCTTGGTTGGGTGTATGAATATGCGTTAAAATCGGACAAACACAATTTGGCAGAGTTGCGCTCGCTACAGGATTGGTACCTACGTTATGAGCTGCAAACAGTGCCAGGGGTAGCCGAAGTTGCCAGTGTGGGTGGGTTTGTAAAGCAGTATCAGGTTACAGTTGACCCCGACAAATTGGCAGCACTAAATATTCCCATTCAAAAAGTTAAGATGGCTCTGAAAGCTTCCAACTCAGATGTTGGTGGTCGCTTGATGGAGATGGGTGAAACGGAATATTTTGTGCGCGGCTTGGGATACCTAAAGGGTGATAATGATCAGGATATTATATCCCAGATAGAAAAAATCAGTCTTGGATTAGGGCAGGGTGGACGTCCTATTCTGATGAAACAGGTGGCTCACGTTGGGGTTGGACCCGAGATGAGACGCGGAATTGTAGAGTGGAATGGAGAGGGCGAGGTCGCTGGTGGTGTGGTAATTATGCGCTATGGCGAAAATGCACTCAACGTAATCAAGCTGATTAAGGAGAAGATGAAAGCCCTTCAAGCTGGATTGCCAGAGGGCGTGGAGATTATTACCGCCTATGACCGCAGTGATCTAATTTATCGTGCAATCGACACACTGAAGGAAAAATTGTTGGAGGAGATGATTGTTGTGGCGATCATAGCAATTTTATTCCTACTGCATATACCAAGCTCGCTCGTAGCTATTTTTACACTGCCCGCGGGGCTATTAATTTCCTTCATCATAATGAAACTTATGGGCGTAAACGCCAACATAATGTCACTCGGAGGCTTGGCAATTGCGATTGGAGTGATGGTCGATGCCAGCGTAGTGATGGTGGAAAACGCCCACAAACATCTTGAACGAGATCGTGGCAAGAAAGATCACTTCACAATAATATCCGCTGCTGCCCGAGAGGTCGGTCCGGCTCTGTTTTTCAGCCTGTTGATAATTACTGTCAGCTTCTTGCCGGTGTTTAGCCTACAGGCTCAGGAGGGAAGGCTGTTTAGTCCGCTTGCCTACACTAAAACGTTTGCAATAGCAACCTCAGCTTTTCTTGCGATAACAATTATACCGGTATTGATGTTTTATTTTATTCGAGGTAATATCTTACCGGAGAGCAAAAATCCCTTATCGAGATTTTTCATTTTCCTCTATCGTCCAATGATTCGTGTGATGCTGCGTTTTCCATTGATTGTTGTGTTGCTAAGCGTAGCATTACTTGCCTTGACGGTGATTCCTTACAGCAAGCTTGGCAGCGAGTTCATGCCACCGCTGAACGAAGGTGACCTGCTGTATATGCCTACAACACCACCGGGAATATCACCAGCAAAGGCGAGTGAATTGCTGCAACAGACCGATAGGATAATTAAAACTTTTCCTGAGGTTGAAAATGTTTTCGGCAAGATCGGCAGGGTAGAAAGTGCGACCGATCCGGCTCCCATGTCAATGGTTGAGACAACCATAACGCTGGTAAAGGACAAGTCAAAATGGCGTGAAGGAGTCACCATAGACTCGCTGATACGCGAAATGGATGCGGCAATTCAATTTCCTGGACTGACCAATTCTTGGACAATGCCGATTCGCACAAGAATAGATATGTTGTCAACCGGCATTAAAACACCTGTTGGTATAAAGGTGATGGGAAATGATTTAAATACCTTAGCCAAGATTGGTGAGCAGATTGAAGCTATTGTAAGTGATGTTGAAGGCACAACATCTGCCTATGCCGAGCGCATTGTGGGAGGAAGGTATGTTGACATTGATATTGATCGCGATTTGATCGCACGGTACGGACTGACGATAATGGATGTTCAGGACGTAATAATGTCAGCCTTGGGCGGAATGAATGTTACTTGGACTGTAGAGGGTCAGGCTCGCTATCCGGTGAATGTGCGCTATCCTCGTGAAAGGCGTGACGATCTTTCTGATATCAGACGCGTGCGCGTACCGACCAAAGCAGGCTACACTGTTCCACTGTCTCAACTTGCCTCGATAGAGGTTGTAGATGGACCTCCGATGATAAAAACCGAAAACGCTCGAAAAACGGTATGGATATTTGTCGATACCCGCGATAGCGACATCGGTGGATTTGTCGCAAGATTACAGGATGCAGTAAACAGCGAAATTGAGTTACCAGCGGGATATTCTATTGTATGGTCTGGTCAGTTTGAATATATGGAACGTGCGGCTAAACGATTGAAAGTAGTTATCCCCATTACGCTACTAATAATATTTTTCTTACTGTATGTTCACTTTGGAACTATCACCGAATCTTTAATTGTAATGCTGACATTACCATTTGCCTTGATTGGAGGTGTATGGTTGATCTATATTCTTGGGTTCAATACGTCGGTAGCAGTTGCGGTTGGGTTCATCGCCCTGCTCGGTTTGGCTGCAGAAACAGGGGTTGTGATGCTCGTTTACCTGAACGAGGCATATAATCGATATGTGCGCGAAGGTCGAATGCACAGTTTCTCTGATTTACGAGCTGCGATTTCCGAGGGAGCGGTGGATCGAGTCAGACCTAAGCTGATGACCGTGGCAACTACATTGATCGGATTATTGCCAGTTATGTACGGATCTGCCACAGGTTCAGCAGTAATGAAAAGAATTGCGGCACCGATGGTGGGTGGGTTGATTACTTCTACAATATTGACATTGCTGATTATTCCAGCAATATACTATCTGCTGAAGCGGTCAACGGTAATTCCTGATGCAACTAATTAAGTAAATAAATAAATTAAAGAAATCTAAATTTTGGAGTAATAAAATGTTATTAAAATTTTATAAACTATCTATACTCGCCCTAATGGTATTCAGTATCAGTTTTTTGGGTTGCAGTGATAGTAAGGTAGAGAACAGATCACATGACAGCCACGCGGGACACGATCATGGCGATCACGATGATCATAAAAAGGCTGAAAAGCCTAAAATGGATGAACATGATGGGCATGATCACGGTAAATTGAATGGCAATTCAAGTCATTCGAGCATGGGTGGCACAATGGAAGCAGCATTAACTTCCGACAAACTTTACGAGTGCCCGATGTGCGCTGGTGTAGTATCAGCCGATGCGGATACACCATGCCCGATCTGTAAAATGAAACTTGTGCCCATGGATGCAAAAAAAACTGCTGATTTGAAAGCTTCGGGTCCTAAAGGCTGTCCAATGTGTGCGATAGTTTTCGAGGGTGATTCGGAAACTGATAGTTGCCCCGTTTGCAAAATGAAGCTGAAGAAGATTGGAAATGAGCATAGTGATAGTAGCACCAAGACAAATTTCAATCCATCCTCTGTTGTCGCTTCAGCGTAAAGTTGTTGTGCATAGATGAAAACTGAGTGATCGGCATTGTTCGTGCTAATAACTGAGGTAAGTCAGTTAATATGCCATATACATAGCAATTAAATGAATATTCAAGTATTGCTGTGTGTTATGTAAGCATCAATTGACTATCAGTTGACAGAATCACTTCAACTGCTTGGAATGCATGTTTGCGAAGGTGATTATGTTAAAAATTATTGCTGTTTTCTTTTTAACATAACGGAATCAGCTTGTGGAGATGCTTTTATTAATTCGACCGGATACATCACACGAAAGTCAGAAAAAGAATCAGTTGATGTGTTAACTGATAATGGGACAAATTTTTTACTTGATTTGATGCCTCGGCCATTACTTGAAGATGACGATGATGATTAGAAATTGACATTCGCTAAATAATTTATTACTTATTTAGGTTTACAAAATTATTGCCATCCTGCCAGAAAATTTATTATATTGTCTGGCAGGATTTTTATATTAAAATATTGTGGAAAATTATTTTGACTGCAGATATAGGGCGATTAAGTGTTTAACAATATGATTATTTTATTGCGACGTATCATTTTTATCAATGTTATAATAATTGGAACGGACGAGACAAGTTTCTTGGTTACTCGCATGACATATATAATGACATGATATGAACCACAATAGGCATAAAAAAAATAAATAGTGCAATTACGCCTATGTGTCAGGATTCGATTAGAGTGATTCACAATTCATGGGCTCGCAAGTGTAAGTTGAATAAATTTGTTGTTGAAAAGATGCTTTCTGGTTGCGTCATGCTACTATTTTAGGATTTGTTTTTTGGGAAATAACAATTTTCCCACTATATGAAAATGGTATTTTGGTTGGTAGGCGAGAAGTATCCAAATTGGAAAGACTTATGAAAGTGTTAATTACAGATCAACCTCCTTGTATGTTATCCGATTGTACAAACTACCAAAAATATAAAGTTGAACAATAATGAGGTCGTTAGTAATTTATGAATCGCGAGTTCCTAAAAAATTATACCAATGAATTTATAAAGGTAGTTGAAACTACCCACGACAAAATTGATGATCTTATTAAGATCAGTGATATTGTCCAAAAAGCAAATAAGAACGGTAGAAAAACTATCATTGTTGGAAATGGTGGAAGTGCTGCTATTTCGAGCCACTTTAGTGTTGATTTGACCAAGAATGCCAAGGTAAGGTGCATTAATTTCAATGAAGCTGATTTGATTACATGCTTTGCAAACGACTATGGCTATGAACGTTGGATTGAGAAAGCAGTAGAATTCTATGGCAATGAGGGGGATGTTTTCATCGCCATATCCACAAGCGGCACCTCCAAAAACATCCTCAATGGGTGCAAAGCAGCTCGAAAGATGGAGTTTGCCAATGTCATAACGCTGTCCGGACATGATCCAAACAATGATCTCCGGTCAATGGGCGATATAAATCTTTGGGCAGATAGCCGCGCTTATAACTTTGTGGAAAATCTTCATCAATTTTGGCTTCTATCCATTGTTGATCTTATTATAGGTGAATCAGAATATTCAGCTTAGTACTGAATATGAATAAATTTTATTTACGCCTGATTCTCGCAATCCTATTTACACCTGCTCTGTCCGAAATCGTACAGCATATTTATATAGCCGATCATATCACATCATGGTGTCATGCTTAACATATTGTAATACCAAAAGTTGTAAATTGGCACGGTATTAGCTTATCATATAATCAAATACAAATATTAAATTAATTTTATCTGAAAATATGGAGAATAAGATGTTAAGCCTTAGAACACAAAAAATATTTATAAGCACTTTTGCGATGTTACTTGTTTTAGTCGCGATCAGTGGATGTAGTTCAACTGAATCACCAACTGGACCGGGCGGATCAATATCTGATTCAGGTGGATCGCATGAAGCACCCTCAGGATTGAATGGCAAAGTAGTTAATACTGGAACCAATGACAGTTCACATAATGGTGTTGTTTTACTAACTTGGAACGATAATTCCACCGATGAAATATCCTTTAACTTGGAGCGGAAGGAAGGATACAATAATCCTTGGATTCAAGTAGGTGTTATAAATCCAAATGTCACATACTTTACGGATTCAGGATTAAAGTTCAATACCAGTTACTATTACCGTGTTTGTGCATATACACCAGATGGCGAATCACGATTTTCAAATGTCGCAGAAGTTAAAGTTCGCGATACTGAATATTCACCAAAATAGTGATAAGTTGAAAAACTATCCCAAAAAAACAATATTGGGGGACAAGCCATTGCTAACTGAATAGTTTCGCAATGGCTTTTTATCGTCAAAATTGCGTGATTCTTTTATATAAAGTTAATCGGATTAGTATAATAACAGCTAATCAGCTTTGCACTTTATGATAAATGATCGTATAATGTATGAGATTGAAAGGGATTTAATTAACATAACAGGTGCTATTATTTTGAGTGTGGTGCCCATTTAATAAATGATAAAGGATATATTTATGAAGAATTTGCATATTAATTTGCTATCTGTTTTTTGTCTAAGTTTGATAGTCAGCTTGGCAAGTACACAATTGGGATGGTCTTTTGAACGAAAGGTTTTACTTGAGGATTTCACTTCAACGACTTGTCCACCTTGTGCAGCATCTGCAGCAGCATTGGAGAGTGGCTTGGAGGCGGCTGGGGATGATGTAGTGGCATCCGTAGCAATACATGTCTGGTGGCCAGGTGCCGGAAATGATCCATGGTATCTTGATAATCCACCTGACGCTAGACAAAGGACTACCAGTTATTATGGCGTTAATGGTGTACCTACCTTCAAAATTGATGGCGCAACTTACGCTGGTCAGCGATCAGCAAACGCTTTTGAGGCTGCATTTCGAGCAGCACAAAACGAAGAAGCTCCCGTATCTTTTAATATGTCAGCAGTTGTATTCAGTGATCAATTAATTGTGTCCGCTACACTAACCGCTGAAGAGGATCTCAATAATGTAAGACTGTATATCTCACTTAATGAAGATTATGTGCAGTATAATGCACCTACCGGACAACGAGATCATTTTGATGCAATGGTAAAAATGATTCCTAATGCATTAGGAACTTCGTTCAGCATTGAAAGCAATGAAACAAAAAATTTTAATTTTACTCAGGATATCAGCGAATTGGGTTGGCATGACTTAGAACTTTCCAATCTTATTGTTGTGGGCTGGGTTCAAGCCGCTGACCGTTCGGTCCATCAAGCACAAAACGTACTTGAAATCACTGAATTTTCACAAGAATTAAATTTTTCTGATGGTGAAGATTCAAACGATGACGGTCGTGTGGAGCCTGGTGAATCAGGCGAAATCAAGATTTCAATATTCAACCCTGAAAATGGAATTGATCTCGAGGACATGGTTATTACATTGACCACGGATGACGAAAACATTGAAATCATCAATGGTGTCTTTGCTTTTGATGTACTTGAAGATGGTGGTGAAATTAATAATAACAGTGATCCTATTATTTTTCGCGTGCCTGATGATGCAGTAGCTCATCCTGTGACTTTCAGCCTCGAATATACTTCTGATGCGCACAATTTTTCTGTTGTTATAGATTCTAAAAAAATGGTTGGCTGGCCTCCATTTCTCGTTGTAACTTCAACTCCAAATGAGATTGCATCTGATTGGATGCTAAGCGTATTTGGTGAAGGTAATTTCCCGTGGGCAGATCATTACATTCGTACTGATGATGAGATGATCAACATGGATCTATTGGAAAATTACGATATAGTTCTTTGGCACACCTTCAATGAAAATGGAGATGTTATTAATGAATTCGAAGAAGCATCCATTATGGATTATCTTGACGGTGGCGGTACGGTAGTTTTTTCCAGCTATAGTTATGTGCAACAGAATGGCGATAGCCAACTTATGCGAGATTACTTCCACGCTGAATTAGACGAATTAGATACGGGTGAGCATTTTATACATGGTGAAGCTGACGCCGAATTCTTTGAGGGTGCTCGGTTGTATGCTGGTGGTACCAGAAATGGTGATGCACCGGGTGCTCCTGATGAAAGCCCGAGCTTGACTGCTCTTGATGGCGGCGTACCAATCACATATTGGGGTAACCGCGGTGGAGACGAACACACCGGAACGAGTGGTGTCATGTATGATGGTGAAAATTTCCGTACACTGCTATTTTCATTCCCAATAGAATCTATTTCAGGATTTTTAGCGACACATGATCTTGATAATTTTATGAATCGAATTTGGACTTGGTATAATCGTGGGGAGAATTCAGCACCTCCAATCAATGGTGATGTTCCTATTCAATTCCGTTTAGAATCAGCATTTCCGAATCCATTCAACTCGAGCATGACGATTCCTTTCAGCCTTGATAGAGCTGGAATGGTCGAGCTTAACCTGTATGATATTTCTGGTCGTAAAGTAACAACCTTGGTTAATAACTTTAAGTCAATTGGAAATTATAGTGTTAATTTGGATGGTGATGTTGTAGGAATGTCTGCTGGCGTTTACTATTTGAAACTAACTTCAGGTAACAATACAGAGAGTCAAAAGATTCTTTATCTGAAATAAATCCAAGCTATACTTTTTGGATAATTATTTTGCGGGGCATAGGAAACTATGTCCCGCTTTTTTTTGTTTTTTAACAATGTAATATTAACCCAACGCTTCTCCACTGTCAGCGTTAAAAAATAGTGCCTTCTCAGCTATAAACCCCATCGTAATTCGTTTCCCTTGCCCACTATTATCTTCGGGTTTTACTCTGGCAACAAGCTCCAATCAATTTACCTCTAATTGCAAATGTGTATCCACACCCATCGGTTCTGCAAGCTCTACCAACGCTTGAAACTCACAGCCAACCTCAGAAATATTACCAACTAAAAGATCTTCCGGTCTTATTCCCAAAGTTACCCTTCCTTCGGGAATATACTCAGCTTGAGTTTGACCAAGTTGACAGGTAAATCCCTTGCCCTTAAACTTGCCACTGTTCAGTTAACCCTCGATAAAGTTAATCGCGGGCGAGCCGATAAAACCAGCGACAAAACAGTTTACGGGGCAGTAATAAATCTCAAACGTGGTTGCCAATCTGTTGTACATCACCATCCTTCATTACCACTATCCGTGTACCCATTGTCATAACTTCCACTTGATCGTGGGTCGCATAATTCATCGTACTCTCGGAGAAGTTTATGCAGGCGCGATATTTCAACACGCATCTGTCAGCGTAGCTTGGCATCGAGGTTCGACAGTGGTTCATCAAACAGTAATACTTTCGGCTTGCGGACTATTGCTCTGCCGAGTGTTACTCTTTGACGTTGGCCACCGGACAATGCTTTGGGTTTACGCTCCAAAAACTCGTCAAGTTTTAGGATTTTTGCCGCGTTAATTATTCTGCTATCAATTTCACTTGGCTTAATTTTTATAAGCTTTAGCCCAAATGCTAAGTTTTCCCGAACATTCATATGCGGATAGAGGGTATAATTTTGAAAAACCACATCGATGTCGCGGTCTTTGGGATGCACCTCGTTTATGATCTTGCCGCCTATCGAAATATTTCCACTGTTTATGCTCTCCAGCCCAGCTATCATCCTCAGCGTCACAGATTTCCCGCATCCAGAAGGTTAGACCAGCACAATAAACTCGCGGTCGGTAATATCCATGCGAAAATCATTGACTGCGGTTACATCCCCTTGATAGGTTTTGAACACGTACTTAAGTTTTATCACTGCCATTTTAAGTTCCATTTATATAAATTCAATGCCCAGTAGCGTAGGCGTCCCTGCCTGCGAATAGAATGCCATTAGCGTCCCAGCCTGCGGATAGTCCTATTATCGTCCCTTGTTGCGCATTGTACACGCACGGAGGCGTATGCTACTATTTGCAATTAGATTGCTCAGTTGCCATAATAAATCTAATTAGGTTCACTCCTTAACACCCCCCAAAGTAAGACCGCTAATCAACAATTTGTTCGTTATCAAAAACAACACCACTATCGGTATTGCCACAATTAATGCTCCAGCAGCACATAGCCCCCACTCAGTGGACATGTTCTGCTGAAACTGTTTTAGTCCGAGCGGAAGCCTGTACAGCTTGGGTTCTTGAAGAATTTGTGCAGCAACGATATATTCTGACCAGGATGACATGAAGCCGAACAGAGCAGTTATGACCAACATCGGTGTGGGGAGCAGCATTACGACCATGTAATATACTTGAATATTAGTACACCCATCTATATCGCAGCTTCTTCTAAGCTGTAGCATTGTATATTATTATAAAGCTTCCATATGTATTTATCAGTCCCATTCGGCTAATCAGAAAATACTATGGTAATAATAACATTGTTGCGGGAAATATCTGTGAGGTTAATATCGAGGTCATAGCTGCTTTTCTGCTTACAAACTTAAACCGAGACATGACATACCCGGCACTTGATACGAGCGAGACTCCGAGCACAGTAACGGCAAATATTACGACAAAACTATTCCACATCCAGCGTAAAAAATGGTCGTTCAACGAAAAGCTCAACGAAGTTATCCAATGTTGCATCTTGTGGGATTATTGCCTGAAATGTAGATAACAGCCGATCATCGGGACTGAGCGATCTGCTGAAGACCATGACAATAGGATATACTGATATTATGACGAAGATTAGCAATACGGTGTAGATTGATACAATCTTTAATTTACTATCGTGGTTCTAAACTTAACCCTTACAGTTACAAAAATCCGCAATCAATACTCTTTAACTAAGCTGTTACAACCTCAAGCATCTATGCTACATTCCTCGTCATTCCAACGAAACATACTGCTCGAGAATACCGTCTTTGCGAGGAATGCAATGACGAAGCAATCTCTATTTTCTGTATTAGCAATGAGATTGCTTCGCTTCGCACCCAACGACGTGACCCTTTTCTTCATTCTTGGAAATGCAGGAAAGCTGGAATCCAGAATTAACCATGTAGTGCTTGCAGTGTAAGAACTAGATTTACAGTACAGGCTTGTCCTGTTCGAGACGGTATCAAGTACAGAAAGATAAGTATTATAAATAAAATGATGAAAATTTGAAGCCATTTTCAAACTGAAACTTATTTTTATAATTAAAGATAGTGCAATACTGAAAAGCTTCATCAATACACCGTCTCCGTCGCCCTCGCTCGCTGGAGGAAAAACCGCCCGAATGTAAACAAGATTCCAAATATCACTACCGACGTCGCCGCAGCATAGCCGTATCAATTGAGGTTAAAGTCACTCTTATAAACGAATGAGACCAAAATATGGGGTGCTGTCCGAAGGTTCGCCGGCAATTGAAACCTGCCAGATTACAATAAGGTTATTGAATGTCCAGACCAGACCCAACACAATCACCGGTGTCATAACCGGTTTCAGTAAGGGAAGGGTAATCAACTTCAATTTCGTCCAAGAACCCGCACCATCAATATCTGCAGCCTCGTACAAATGATGTGGTATCGATTGCAGCCCTCCCAGTGCAACAACCATCATAAACTAAAAGCCAGTTTATTTATTCAGCAGGTTGGATGATATCATTCATCTCAATGATCTTTTGCATAGCCACCTCTTGCATTTGTCTTGCAGCTTGGTCAGCGGTCAATGAACCACTGAGCACACCTTGATACGCCGGTCGCATGGCATCCCAGATTGCGATCAATTCGGGAACAACTGGCATCGGCCTGCCCACAGTAATCTGTTCAAGGCTGTTTGAAAGTATTGGATTGTTACTGAACATGGTGTCCTGAAGTGCGATCAAATTGGTGGGGATCATTCCGGTATTTCTCGCCAGAAGCTTTTGAGAATCAACCGAAAATAAAAATTTTACAAATTCTGTCACAGCTTCAATTTTATCGGGATCGATGTTGGCGTTGATTGAATAGCCCTTGGGAGAAATCATCGGCGTACACCATAGTGCCGTTTCGCTAATCTGAGGAATACGAGTAATTCCGATGTTAATCCCAGCATCTGCATATGAAGACCATGACCAGTCACCATTAATTATGAATGCCGCTTTGCCTTCTTTGAACAGCGAGTCGGCAGTTTCATAGTCACAATTTATTGGAGTAACTTTATGCTTATCACGGAAATCTATTACAAATTGTAGTGCTTTGCGGTTGGCTTCGCTGTCAAGTGTGGGCTTGAAATTTTCATCCATGATCCAGCCACCAAACCCACCAAGAAAGGGGATGAAAAAGTATGGCTCGGTAAAACTCCAAACCAAACCATAGCGGTCGATCTTGCCATCTCCGTCTATGTCTATGGTATGCTCCTTGGCAAGGCGAATAAGCTCATCGCTATTTATCGGTGGCTTGTCTATCAGATCACGATTATAAACCAGTGCGAGATGATTCCCCGTCCTGTCTCCAATCTGATAGACATGACCTTCATACTGCGTGTGAGCCTGTAAGCTGAATTGAACCAACCAGTCAGAATCAAAGAGATCCTCCAATGGTCGAACAATTCCCATCGTGGCAAAGGGTCCAACCTGATCTGAAGGTCCAAATACCAATTCCGGTCCCGAGCCCGCCAGTGCGGAATTCTGAAAACCATTGCGCAGTTCCTCAGTTTCACGGTAAATAGTAGTGATCTTTATATCAGGATGAGTAATCCCATATTGCTCAATCAGCTCGGCAAGCACCATACTATCGGAATAGAGCATCTGGTGCCATAGGGAAATTTTGGTTTTTCCAGTATCTTTATCACAACCAGATAATCCCAGAATAAGCGAAATTAATAGGATATTTATTAATTTGTTAATAATCAGCTATTCTCCCGGTGCCATAGCACCAGTGCCTCGTTTAATACCATCACTATCATCCAACAAGCTGGGAATATCAGGAATTTCTACGTCACACCCTGCTGCTTTAAGCTCCCGGTAAACTTGCGTTAAATGATTGCGAAACAGCATATCAAACCTTATGTCGCCGTCACCCGAATTCTGGTCTTTGCCATACCACCATGTCCAGTCTGAGCCCTCTGCAGCAAACATTTCTGAAAACACCTTGCTCAGCACGTTTGAGTGTGGCTCGGTGATGGTTACTTTTGGATTTGATATTAAATATTCTTCAAGCACCGCCCGCGTTCGTGCCAACCATTGCCATGCTCGATTTTCCTCTGCTTCACCAATCCATGTCGAAAAGTCCGCTCGTATCCACGACCCCGACCAAAGCGAATCGATTAGTGGCAGGTCTTCTATGGGGTGAGCAGTAATGCCTCTGTGCGGATTACCTGTTAGATACTCTGCTGGAGTAACGGTCATTAACCGACCGTCAACTTGTAAAGCTGATAGTTTTTGATAGAAAGACCGCAAAAACTGTTTAACATCAGCATCATGCTTATACCATTCCCAAGCATTTTCACCAACGAGCAGGATAGTTATTTGAACGGTGTCCTCCTTTGATGTGGGTGCTTTGGATCTAATTTGTCTAATTAGGTCATCAGCAGCATCTTCCGGCTGCATCCGCTGATAGCGAAAATCCACCAACTCAGAGAGGTGAGTATCGCGGAAGAAAACGGCTATGCTTTTCCCACTTTTCCCTGTGACTTGATAAGGCGTGTCAGCGATCATTCCCACAGGTTTTGATTTGGCAAGCACACCATCGCCGGTCGCTATCCACTGTACGTCAAAGCCGGGCACTGCGATTAAATCGACCACTTCCTGTGACACCGATCCTTCAGAAGGCAACATTCCAAGTAGTTGACCTGAAAAGCGTGCAGAATGGTCATTTAGCGCATACCAAATCTGTAATCGAGCGTCTTTCTCCCATTTGAAGTCGAGATCATCGGATGCTCGATCTGATGGCGACATGCCAGCATTAGCATCAATTAAAAGGGGCAGAATCGGATGAAAAAGGGGGGTGGTGATAAGCTCGACCTGCCCCGAATGTTTTTTAGCATTATATTTTAATTTACGGTGTAAAGGAATCACCGCATGGGCAATTTTGTAAAATTCCGCTACCAAACGGTTGGCATGGTCTTCGCTGAAATGTCTGCCTCGCACCCATGTAGGACCATCTTTGGTGTTGACCATATCACTTAAATCAACCACCGATCCATCAACCAACTCAACCGCACCTGTCAAAAAGTCGGGATCAAAATTTGCCAACCAGAACCAGCACTTCAGGTCGCGTTTGTCCTCTGTTGTAAATTTCTCTGTGTTCTTATTCCTCAATGCAGCATATTCTGGAAATCGATTCATAATTACACGAGAAATACTGAAACAGCTCCACTCTGCGCGGAATAAATACTCTTCATCATCAGCATCGAAATCAGATGTTTCTTTGAACATCAAGTCAACCCATGGATCGGTTTTCCCTTGCCATTTTTCCATGAAAGCCGGTGCATCAATGCGATTTTCATTCTCAAGATAAAAGTTTTTCAAGCGGTCAACGTAGTATATTTCTAATTGCCGAAGCAATACAGGTGTGAGGCTAACAGTTGCGTGAATATCCGGGAACTCGGCGATCATTGCCGTCATATCGTAATAATCTTTGGTAGTGTGGGTGCGCACCCACGGACCGACAAGTTGATCCTTGGAAGCGTCAAGATAATAAGGCTGATGTTGGAGCCAGATAATCGAGAGATAGATAAAACCGTCGCCAGCAATTGATGACTTACGAGCCTGTGTATCTTCAATTGACGGAGCCCGAAGCTCGACCGTTCCGACCGAGTTCAGATAAAACACCGAATTGGGCTGTCCGTAGTTGTTTGTTACCGTTGGCGGATTAGCGGTGTCATGAGTCCATTTGCCATCGACTATAAATTTGTATTCGTAGAATCCTACTGACAATGCGACTTTGATTTGCCAATTTCCATTAGCATCACGTTTCATTGGTATTGAAGAATTATCCCAATCGTTGAATTCACCCACGAGATAAACGGATTTCGCACCTGCGTTGGTGTGCGAAAATTTTACCTCCCCGTCTTCTGATTTGACCATCGCATGGGTAATTTTGATAAAGCCGAATACTAAAATTATAAGTGCGATGGTAATTTCACGATTCCAAAAACGGAATCTGTAATGTCTCATTTAATCCTGTTAGTTAAATTAATCACCTTAATAACATCTGCAGGGACGCCCGCCCTACCCATAACTCGAATTTTAACTCATCCCTCACAAATGCAAACTAAGCGACATGCTGACGATAGTAATTGTGATTAGTATCACAGATAGCTTTGCTCCCAAAGCCATGCGAAGTTTTGCTTTGTCAACAGCCTGCATTTGTTCGGGTGTCGCATCGCCGCCGGATTCTTTGATAGCAGCACCAATCTGATAGATGAGTTTAGCTGCTGGTCTTTGGAAAACGAAGGTTCCCAGTGTCCAAGCTGTTAAACCCGCTATCATTCCTATGAGCAAGACAAGCCCAGAATTACTGCGGACCCAGCTAAAGCTATGACCATACTTAATGAACAACAGGTAGAAACCTGTCGCGATGTTTATAACTCCAAACAGGCTTGCCCAAGTTGGAAGCTTATATTTTCCCAGTAATATCTGCATAAATTTCCCACCCTCTGGTCCAAGCTCGCGGACTGCGGGGGCGATGAAAAAATAGATTAAAAAGGCCGTCCCGCCAATGAATACTCCTGAGAGTAGATGCAACAAAAACATTGAGTTAATAAAAAAAGTCATTTCTTATCCTTGGTTAATTATGTTTTTCCGACCGTTTCTGTAAAAGCAAATATTATTTTAGCAATATCATCTTATAAGTTTTAGAAAACTTATAAGAATTTAGCTGATATAAATATACACCACTCGATAAATCATTTCCAATCTTTGACTTACCATTCCAATAATTTGATTGCTTACCAGCCATCATATTGAAATTCAATACCTCGACTATCTTTCGTCATTAAACATCATATACGTTAAATACAACGTCTGATGCATTCGATAATCCAAAATTATTAACAGTACCTTGGTTAAAGGGATTGGGATAGCATTGAGCGAGGTAGTATATAAGTGGCTCTGGTTTGGGCTCTATTATCGCCGCTATCGAATCCGCAATCGTTACTGTATGCTTCACCAAGCAGGAGGATATCCGGTTTGATAGACTTCAATGCAGCTCGCCAATCAACCCAGAACTGACTGTTACGCTCTTGTGGACCCTAGGCTACATCACAGAGGAAGCCATCAATACCATATTTTCTAACCCAATCCAATGACATTTTAATAAATTATTTCCTCACATCTGGGTTGTCAAAGTTTAGGTTTGGCAGGTTGTACCAGCCGTAACTGAATTTCTGTGATCCGGCTAATGCGATCGTATCGATGCTGTCAACAGGGTTAATAGCGTAAGTCGAGCGGATGTCGTAATAGGAAGTGTACCAGGTCATGTCATGTTCCGGCGCTTCGCTCATGGGGATGTCCCAGTTGGCAATGCGATGCGTCGCCATTAAATTTGGGGATGCACATACCTCAGTGTGAATCGGGAGTGGAAAGTCGCAATATTTCAACCCAGACTATAGCCAGCCTCAACTTGTATGACATGCCTACCTTTGCAGGATATTGGAAAGGTGCGGATATAAAAGATTGGCGTGATTTGGGATAAATTGCGAGCGAAAGTGAATATGAATTGGAGATTGAAGAGCGCAACTTAGACCTGTGGGTATTGCTTAATCGGTTTGGCATGAAGAACACTGATGAAAATCACGCTTGAAGAGATAATAGATAGCGACGAAATCAGGGAATTATTGCAAGATGTATCGCAGTGGCGAGTGGGCTTAAGCTAATTAAAATCCTTGACCATAAAGGACAAGGCGGGAATAGGAAAACATATACGTCTTTGCGAAGACGGCGATAGCCGTTTGAAGCAATCTCATTGGTAACGTAGAGTATAGAGATTGCTTCGGTGCTACGCACCTCGCAACGACGGAGCGGAATTCTATTCCCGCTCAGCCTGTTCACAGTCGGGGAACAGACCTAATCAGTATTTCCCAGCAATTCCTCAATTTTTACCACAAGTTTTTTGTTCGAGGGCTTAGTTTTTGGTCCAAACCGTTCCGCAATATTGCCTTGACGATCTAACAAGAATTTATTAAAGTTCCAGTTTATATCACCAGGAAAAGCGGATCCAACCGTAAGCCAACTGTAAATCGGATGGATATCTTCACCAAGCACGCTAATTTTTGACATCATTGGAAAGCTGATCTCATATTTGCTCTGGCAAAATGCCATGATTTCCTCATCACTACCCGGTTCTTGTTTACCGAAGTTATTAGCAGGAAATCCGATAATGACCAATCCACGATCCTTATAATTGCGGTAGAGAGCTTCCAAGCCCTTGTATTGAGGGGTAAAGCCGCACTTGCTCGCTACATTAACAATCAAAATGACCTTATCACCGAAATGCGCCAAGTTGGATGGTTCACCCTTGATAGTATTAAATGGAATGGTAAGATGATCTATTTTAGCGTCCATATTTATTTCTCTATTAATTTCCGATGGTAAAGCTGTGTTTTCGGCAAGTGAGCTTGCAAATAATAATACTGTTAGAATAAAGCTCTGTAAAACTATGGTGATAGGTTTATTATTCATTTTTAACTTTTTACTTTCCTTCAATAACATCCGTGCCGAGGGGGGGATTCGAACCCCCACGTCCCGTAAGACACTGGTCCCTGAAACCAGCGCGTCTACCAATTTCACCACCCCGGCAATCTGTAGTTACCCCCAACACACTATTTAGTCTGCAATTTATAATTGCCTACTCAGTATTCTCAGACTCGTCTGGGCTCAAAACTGGTTCATCGCTAGCCCCTTCTTGTACACCGGCTCCAAGAGTCAGATCCTCTATTTCGGGTAAGAACGCTGCAGGTGTGGCTTCTAAAACTTTTTGGGTTACACTAACGGGTGTATATCCTGCCCCAGCCATCATGGAAAGCGAAAAGCTTAACACGAGAAATATAGTTGCAAGGTAATTTGTTATTTTTGATAATACTGTTGAGGTTCCCCGTGCACCCAAAAATGAGGATGATTGACCTCCACCGCCGCCAAATGTGCCGGACAGTCCGCCACCCTTGGATGATTGCAACAAGATGACAACCACCAGTAATATAGAGGTTATTACGTGAACACCTATTAGCAATGATTTTACTATAAACATTTCAATCCTATTAATATTAAGATCAGTAATATACTATGATGATTATAATTCGTCAACAAAAACCACATCAATTTTATAGACATAAATTTTTAGTGATAAATTACTTGACGACAGGCTCTGTCATAGCTATAATAATAGTCCAACCGCCGGAGTGGTGAAATTGGTAGACACACCATCTTGAGGGGGTGGCGCCTTAACAGGTGTGCCGGTTCGAGTCCGGCCTTCGGCACAGTCAGAAGATATAACAGATGACTTATTGAATCTGTAATATCTTCTGACTGTCTATCTGCCTAAAAACATCATGTATTATAGCTACATAAATTTCTTCGGTCTTTCGCTTCTTCGGTATGAAAAGGATAAATCACAATTAACAGTGCTTCAACCCACTTTGTCACTGAAGCACGATGATTATACTGTGCGACTATCTCTCCGTTATAGTTAAACACTTTTGTCTCCAATGAGTGGGATTGAGTATAAGGTGCGGGAACGAGCGTTAAGGTTACTGTTGACAATAGGTTCCCCAAAAAGTTTTTGACAAAAGAAGTTTCCTTCTTAAATCTCATTTTTATAGTGTAGTCGTGAGTTGAGATCAAACTGTCCTTCAGGCCGCGCCGCGCCGGATCATTTACATCTGATGAATACTCTGTAAAAGTTGAATATGAGCCTACATTGCTAATATCCTGTTAAAGCATCATAAAAAATATCGTCAAATCCGCTAAGAATCTGACGTTTGGTATTGAGCTTGGGAATGGCATCGAGTCCTTTGCGAAACCTGCTGTGACTGAAAATGAATAGAACACTCACCGGTTTTTCCCCATAGTTCTTTACGAGGGCATCCTTTGCACCACCAGAAATTTCTGACCGAAAAGCGGCACATCCCAGACTGAAATTTGAGATGAAAGCAAGAATTATCGCTGTTTTAATCAAAGACATATCAACACTCATCTATTTATTATTGTAGCTCTTTAGAGACTGTAAGATAAATATTTATGTATATTTAGAGATATAAAAATCAAGTTTTATTCTCGCGACCTTTCACAATCACAAAAGCGATCAGAGCAAACAGAAAAAACACCAATAATGCCCACGCCATACCGCCAAGTGTGCTTATCAAAGTGCGGTAAATTTCCAACACCCAGAATTCGAGAGTCAAATCTGGTCGCGGGTTGTCTTCTGTGATAGGTGCAATAAATCGTTCTAATTTTCGAACATTTACACCTGCGCCTACGCCAACGACGAGTAGGGCAAACATCAGGAATTTCTGCCAGACAATGGCTATATCTTCGCCGATGATGCGCAATAGAATAGAATTGATCGATTTCTTAAATGACATAGTTACTGCCAATACAACCAACACCGAAATAATTAGCGTACCGAAAAGTAATGTGAAAAAATTCATAATAACACCTATAATTTAGTTAATTTACCACCTTTAAATATACTAATTGACGGTATATGACCAGTTAATTAGAGGCATAAAGGGAAACATTCCGCCTTGTTTTATGATGTTAACAACCCCAATCTGAAAGCCATTTAACGTCTCAGCATAATTTACAAATCCAAATTGTACCCCAGCAAAATTTTCGGCAATGTTTATTCCACCCCATTGTAATCCAGTACCGATGTTTATTTTGTTAAAAGTACCTGATTGGATGCCGTGAAAATTGTTGTGATATTTTGGACTATGGTTTACAGTTTTAATTAGTTTTCAGCTTCAATCTAAGCATTTCATAAGGTGTTTTCCCATCATGTGCCGTATGTGGTCTGAACATATTGTAAAAGTTTTGCC
>Ga0114999_10002305_pt1 | contig 25361 bp, 16 predicted proteins | sample ArcticOcean_MG_C_3_FD_89820 | JGI IMG/M metagenome (GOLD analysis project Ga0114999, IMG submission 89820) | Marine microbial communities from western Arctic Ocean - ArcticOcean_MG_CB8_126 | ecosystem: Environmental > Aquatic > Marine > Oceanic | place: Arctic Ocean: Canada Basin | collected...
CAGAAGTCTCGCGGTGCGATTCATCAGACCAACCATTCAATGGGCATCCGTCGGTTTCACTACCGGCCCACGACCTTTGAGTTTCACGTGACGAGAATCACTAATCGCTCAGGCTCCTAGGGCTAGGAATCTTCGTTGGCACGATTGTGCTGGACGACGGCGCCATCGAAGAGACGCGGTCGAGCTCACCACCCTTCATCGCCCTCTCTGTGGACGGAAGCAGCCCCACCCAGACAGTCGAAGTCCACGGCGACTGGACTATCGAAGTCCGTGACCCAGATGGCACCCTCGCGAGTCAGCACACCTTTACAAACGACCTTACGGAGGACGGCGCGCGGGCTCTCGCTGGACTGCTAGCGGGAACGTTCTTCCCCGGTGGATTTGACGGTAGTGGCTCGAAGTGGTCGGTGTATCTCGTCCCGGGTAGCGGATTTGGCACTGTCTGCGATGACCCTGTTCCGATCTTGGGCTGTGTGATGAGGGATATCGATGGCCTATCGGTAAGTGGTCCTGCTGACCGTGATGATCCGGGGGTCCTTACGTTGAGCGGAGAGTTGATAGCGGAATCGGACGGGAATATCACGTCGGTCGGAACGTACCTCGACGGGGAGTACATAGATCTCGTAGGGCCAGGAGGACCGTTCACGCGGGTTGATTTCTTTTCCGACACGAAACCGGTTCTCGCTGGTCAGCGAGTCTTCGCCAAGGTCGACCTGAGCTTTTCCAGCGATTTCAGTGCACCATCGAACGGCCTAGCTGGCCTGCTCGCCGGAAATTACTCAATCAGGGGCAGTTTCGTGACGCTCGATAGTGGTACCGGCGGATCTCCGCCGTGCATTTTGGATCTCGGAGGTACACCTGTAATTCAACCGTGTTTCATTGGCGAAAGCGAAGGCCTCACCGTCTCGGGTCCTCGAGACTTTAGCGATCCTGCAGTCGTCGTTTTCGAAGGCTCGGTCGTTGCCGATCAAGACGGAAACCTCGACTTTGCTGCGGTAACCCTCTCTTTGGATCCGACCTCGGTCGACACACCGCTGCTTGGTTTTGGCGATAATTTCGACGACCAAGCAGTCGTCGCAGGTCAGTCTATCGACTTCGATTTCACGATCGACTTCCAGTAGTCTATCGTGAGACGTCACCTCCCAAAGATCGCCGCTACCATCGGCGCGGGCCTGATCGGTTTCGTGTCCGGCTTCGCGCTTGTCTCCGCACAGGTCGCGCCCTTGAGCCTAAGCGTGGGCTCGACCGTTAGCGTCTCGGATGCTGATACGGTCGCGCCTCCTTTACAGCTTTCGCTCTCATCCACAGTCAACATATTGGATAGTCAAGGAGTCCATCCGCCTTTGGCGCTCGCTCCCTCATCTACGGTAACCGTCTCAGACGTCAATCTCGTCGCTGTAGACCTCGGCCCGCAGACTTTCCTCGTCAACTCTACAGACGACCTCGACGACGGCACCTGCAACGCGACCCATTGCAGCCTTCGCGAGGCTATTACCCAGGCGAACTCGAATCTAAGCGCCCTCTTTGAGTACACCGACATTATCGCCTTCGATATCCCTGGCGACGGCCCGCACGTTATCCAGCAGACCTCAGAGTTGCCCGCGATCACCGAGCCCGTGGTCATCGACGGGACGACTGAGCCGGATTTCAAGAGATATCCCATCGTCGAGATTGACGGCACTAACGCTGGGGGCGTCTCGGGACTGACGCTGGCCAGCAACGACAACACGATCCGCGGCCTTGCCATCACGAATTTTTCGGGTGACGGTATCGTAGTTTCTGCTGGTGGCGGAAACACGATCACTCGGAACTCGATACGGAACAACGGCGGGCTGCCCGTAGACCTCGGCAACGATGGTCAGGACTCTAACGATGCCGGCGACGCCGATACCGGAGTGAATGGCGGTCAGAATTTCCCTGTGCTCACGTCCGCGGATGTGTCACTCGCTGGCACGACCATAGAAGGCACTCTCAATGCCGTTCCCAGTCAGACCTATCACATCGAGCTGTTCGCAAGCGTGGGCACGAGCGACGCAGACGTTCTGTTCCACGCGTTCGACGTAACGACTGACGCCAACGGGGACGCACCACTATCTGTATCCCTACTTAACAAATACCCGGCTGGCGAGTCGATTACTGCGACTGCGACGGACTCGAACGGCAATACGTCCGAGGTCTCGACCTTCGTCAAAGCCACCGGCCTGTACACGGTAAACACAATAGCTGACAGCCGTACGTCGGTGATCGAATGCGATCCGACCAATTGTGCGTTTGGCGATGCACTCGAGTTGGCGAACGTAGACGGGCGTGACAGCGTAATCACCTTTAACATTCCTGGGCCTGCGCCGCACGTCGTCGAGGCTGAACTGGTTTCCGGTCTACCCGTCGCGGAAGCCCCTGTCGTCATCGACGGAACGACTCAGCCTGGATATGACGGCAGTCCAGTCATCGAGTTGGACTGGCAGGGAGATGGAGGCCTCTTTGTGCACGGAGGTTCCAGCCTCATCCGTGGCCTCGCTATGGAGGGCGGCACGACGGCCGTGCTCTCAATCCAGTTCGGTAGCGGCAACGTCATTCAAGGCAACTACCTCGGCACCGACGTTACCGGCACACTCGACCGAGGCAGCAACGACTACGGAGTCAAGATCGAAGACGGGTCGAGCGACAATCTGATTGGAGGCACGGAGCCGGGTCAGGGGAATCTGATCGCGTTCAATCAGGATGGGGGCGTCGGTATCAGCGGCTCGGCGACGCTGAACAATACGATTGTCGGCAATCGGATGATCTCAAACGGCGGCCCGGGTATTGAGTATCTTTTCGGCGCTGCAAACAATGCTCCAACTGCTCCGACTCTGACCTCAGCTATCGTCGGGAGTGCGATCTTCGAGGGGTCGCTGACGGGCGACCCGGACACGAGCTACCGCATCGAGTTCTTCTCGTCCGATAGCTGCGACGTTCAAGGCGGGACACCCGTCGGTGCCATCGACGTAACGACCGGTCCCGACGGTACAGTCGATTTCACCGCCTCTTTCGATACCGTCATCCCGGTAGGCCACTTCATAACCGCGACCGCGACGAGCCCCAACGGCACTTCCCCGTTCTCTGAGTGTCAGCAAGCGGTGTCTGCGCCTCTTAGCACGGACGTAAACACCACAAGCGACACGTTCGATGGAAGGTGCACAGTCGTTCACTGCAGTCTGCGGGAGCGGATTTTCGACATCAATTTGATGACGGGCCCGGACACCCTTACGTTCAATATCCCGACCACCACCGACCCAGGCTACGACCCCAATACAGGCGTTTTCACCATTCGACCTTTGACGCCACTGCCGCAGATTGGGGACGAAGGAACGGTCGACGGGTACTCTCAGCCTTGAGCTTCACCGAACACCGACCCGAACGGCAACAACGCTGTCCTCTTGATCGAGCTCGACGGCTCACTCATGACCGCGCCAGCGGGCGAGCATGTCGGTATTCATCTCAGGTTCAGCGATACGATTATCAAAGGGCTCATTATCAACAACTTCGAGGATGCCGGAATCCTGATGGAGTTCGGCCCTGACAACGTCGTCGAGGGCAACTGGATCGGCATACGCGGCGACGGCGAGACCGCGCCCGGAAACGGCTACGGCATCGACATGCTCAACCCGTTCGAGAACACCATCGGCGGCCCTAGTCCGGCAGCGAGAAACGTCATAGCCGGGCCTGTCGTAGATGGTGGTGCTCATGTGCGGATGCAAAGTCCGGTCATCGGCGAGCCGCGCTCGAACGTCGTGCAGGGCAACTTCATCGGCACGAACGCTGCTGGTACGGCGGTCGTGGAAAATGGCGTCGATAGCCGTGCTGTCCTGATCATCGGGGGAGTGAACAACGGCGTGCTAAGCGAGTTGCTGCCGAACCCTGCGGCACCAAACGTAATCGGCGGCCACGCAGTTGGTATCGAGATCGTGGGCGAGGCATCGTCCGGCAACATTATCGCTGGCAACCGCATCGGCACCGACCTGACGGCGACCCTTAACCTCGGCAACGCCGTCGGTATCAAGATCGATGGCAACGCCACGACCATCGGCACCGGTATCACTTCAAGCGGCAACGACATCGCATTCAACACCGGCGTGGGTGTACTGATTGTAGATGGCACCGGTAACCAGATTCGTGGTAACCGAATTCACGATAACGCCGGTCTAGGGATCGACCTCGGCGACGATGGCGTCACGCCGAACGACGCCCAGGACCTCGACGGCAGTCCGAACAACTTGCAAAACTTCCCTGCGCTGATCGACGACGTGAATGCTCGGGCTGGAATCGTCAATGGCACGCTCAATAGCGCGCCGTTGACAGAGTTCATCATCGAGGTCTTCTCAAACGACAGCTGTGATCCATCGGGTCACGGCCAGGGGCAGCAGTTCGTCAGCAAGATCGAAGGGGTCGTGACCGATGCGAACGGCGATGCTGCGTTTATTCTGAACGGCCTTAATAGGTTTGCGCTGAGGGACTACCTGACTGCGACCGCGACCGACCCCGGCGGCAACACGTCGGAGTTCTCGGCATGCGTATCCGTGCCCGATCAGGACATCACGGTCAACAACGTTCTGGACGGTGGGGACATCAACCCCGGCGACGGCTTCTGCGACACTGGCGGCCCGCTTATCGATGGCGAAAGGCACTGCACGCTTCGGGCGGCTATTATCGAAGCGAACTTCCTCCCGGGGGCGGACGTGATCTTCGTGCCTGAAGGCACCTATATATTGACAGTCGAAGGCTCCGGGGAGAATGGTGCTGCGACGGGCGACCTCGACGTTATAGGCGATTTGACGATCATCGGAGCGGGTCGAGACAAGACGATCATTGATGGAAACAAGGCTGCCGCCAGCGACCCCGACGGTGTATTCCACGTTTTGGTTGGCAGCGTGCTCACCATGAGTGACGTAACCATCCAGAACGGCGGCGGCACCGGGCTGATCAGCGACAGGAGCCGTGTCGATCTGGAGCGCGTTGTCATCGCGAACAACACCGGAAGTGGTGTCTATAGTCAGTCCACGAATCCGTCAGAGCACTCGAACGTGACTCTCACCGACAGCATAATCAGAAACAACTCGTCTCACGGCGTGGACATCAATTCTTCGTCATGCTGCAGCGGGCACCGCGGCCAAGCCAACGTTACTCTCCTACGGAGCACCGTTCGCAATAACGGCGGCAGGGGCGTGAACATAAGCCATAGTCACGGCCTGGCCCAGGCGTTCATTACGAACAGCACGATAGCGAACAATGCGGACTCTGGCGTAGACAACAATTCGAACAACAGCGGTTCCTCCAACGCTTTCATAAGCCATAGCACGATTGTCGGCCACCCGAGGGCATTAAGTACCGGCAGTGCGTCCGACGGCGGCGAGGGCCTCATCCTCGTCAAAAACTCGATACTCGCGGGCAACAACAATAACTGCTCCGGCAGCGAGGCCGGGCCCCATGAGCTACTGTCGGGCGGCGGCAACATCAGCGACGACGGCACCTGTGCGATGTTCGATGAGGCAGGCGATGTCAACGATACCGACCCGTTGCTAGGTGCACTCGCTGACCACGGCGGCATCTCCGAGTCCTTCTCCATGCTGCCAGGTAGTCCTGCTATTGGACGTGGGGACTGCACCGACACGTCCGATGAGCCCGTGCTAGATGATCAGCGTGGCTTCGCCCGACCCGCTACCGACTGCGACACGGGGTCGTTCCAGTTGGGCGGCGGTAGCGAGCCCGGCGGGCCGGTCGTGATCGGCGCGGGCGCTGGTACCATAACCCCAACGGATGGTGGCACGGTCGACGCAGGCGAGGGCGACGTCGTTACGGCCTCCATTAGCGCACCGGTTGGAGCGGTCAGTGCGGAACTGGACATCAGTGTCCGGTCCTTCGACTCGTCAGACCCGGCGTTACCATCGCTCCCGGACGGAAGCCAGGGGTTGGGTGTGCTCGGACGCGTGTTCACCTTCTCACCAGAAGGCACGCAATTCGCCGAGCCGGTAACGCTGACAATCTCGTATATCCAGGAACACATCGACGCGACCGAGCTGATCGAAGGCAGCTTGAGGCCGCTCTTGCTGGTCGGCGATACGTGGACCGTCGTCGAAGACTGCATAAGCCAGGGCCCTCCGAACCCCGACCCGTGCATGGTCGATCACGATATCGACGCGAACTTCTTCACCATCGAGACGACGCACTTCTCGACCTATGCGTTCGACGCGCTGGTGCTCTCCGACACGTTGTTTGTAACGTCGGAACTTGACACGGTGGATGCCGCTCCTGGCGACGGTTTGTGCGCAGACGCATCGGGGTTGTGCACCCTCCGTGCCGCGATCATGGAGGCCAACGCCAACGCCAATGTGTTCAACATCGACCTACCAGAGGGGACTTATCTCCTGACAATCGACGGCAGCGGCGAGGACGCGTCGGCGATTGGTGATCTGGACGTGACCTCGGAGTTGACGATCGACGGTGCCGGGACTGAACGAACCATCATCGACGGGAACGACGGTGTGGTCAACGATCACATCATCAACGTGCGCACCGGTGCATCCCTGACCCTGACGGACGTGTGGGTAACGAACGGCGACCGCGACGGTATCCTGAACAGCGGTGGAACCTTAATCCTCGACAAGGTTGTGGTCAGTGGGCATGACGAGGACGGAATCGACAACACCCGTTCTGGCGGAACTGCAATCTTGACGGTCGAGAACAGCGCGATCAGGCACAATAACCTGGGTATCCGAGTATCATCCAGCAGTGGTTTCTCCGGCGCCACCATTAAGCGCAGCACGATTCGCAACAACTCGACCTACGGCATCTACATCAACAACTCCAACTCGACGTCTCAGGCCAACGTTATCAACAGCACGATCTCTGGCAATGGCAGCAACGCAATCAGGACTGTGTCGAACAACGGCGGGACGTCAAGAGCGTTCCTGAGCCATTCAACCGTAGCCAACAATAGTAGCGGCTTCAGGACGGGCTCGGCAGGCACCTCGTCGTTCACAATCAAGAACACGATCTTAGCCAACAATGGCAGCGACAACTGTAGAGGAGGAACGTCGCCCCCTCACACCATCACATCCCAAGGGAACAACATCAGCAGCGACGCCGGTTGCCCGATGTTCACTGAGCCCGGCGACCTTCAGGACACCGACCCGCTGCTCGGTCCATTACAGGACAACGGCGGCCCGACGCTGAGCCACGCGCCGCAGATCGGCAGCCCGGCCGTCGATGCGGTGTCCTTCCCAGAATGCTCGGACACGAGCGGCAACCTGCTGGAAATCGATCAACGCGGCCACGACCGGCAGACCGGTGCAGGTTGCGACATCGGCGCCTTTGAGTTCAACGCCGATTTCAAGCTGCCAAACGTGCCGTCGATGACACAGTGGGGGCTGATTATCCTGATGCTGGCATTCGGGGTGGTAGCAGCGCTCCAAATACGACGAGTGCGATGGGCAAAGAGTTAGTTCCCCCGTAAAGCGAGTTTCGCTACAATAGCACCATGCTGAACGTCGTTCTGTGGCTGATCGTCGTCGAGATCATTGCGCTCGCCGCGTTCCCCCTGTGTTACTACCTCTTCCCTTTCCTGCGCGACCGGGGCGCAAGCTTCGCCATGCCCTTCGGCATCCTGGTCGTTGGCTATGCGTCGTGGATTCTCAGCGTCTTGCGCATCGTGCCGAGTACGCAAGTGACAGTGCTGGTATTTCTGCTCATCCTGGGAGCGGCGTCCGCCTGGGTGTTCCGACGCAACCGGCGGGAGATTATCGACTTCGTTATTCGAGAGCAGACGGCGCTGATTGTCGGACAGATCATCTTCATTGGTGTGTTCGCCGCCTGGATTCTCTATCGATCCTACGACCCGTCGATCAATCACACCGAGCAGCCGATGGACTTCATGTTCCTCAATAGCTCGGTGCGCTCTTTCCTCGGCACGCCGGAGGACCCTTGGCTTCGTGGCGAGGGTATCAGCTACTACTACTTTGGTTACTGGAACCTGGCCGCGCTGACTAAGCTGACCGGCATAGCGTCGAGCATCACCTACAACCTCTCCCTGGCTCTGATTCCGGCCATGGCCGCGATGGGCATCTATGGCCTTGTCTACAATCTCGTTAGCGCCGACCGGGGCAAGCTGCGAATTGCCATGATCGCGGGAATGGCGGCGGCGGTGATGCTGGTGTTCGTGGCGAACCTCGAAGGCACTCTGGAGTTCATGCGCGCCAACGGCATGGGCTCGTCGGGCTTCTGGGAATGGATCAGCGTCGACGGTCTGAGCGCGCCCGATGGAAGCCTCACCGAAACCTGGCGGCCCACCGAAAACTGGTGGTGGTGGCGTGCGACCCGCGTCATTGGCAGCTTCGACCTCAGCGGTGCCCAGACCGACTACACGATCCACGAGTTCCCCGCTTTTAGCTACATACTCGGCGACTTGCATCCGCACGTGATGTCGATCCCGTTCGTCGCGATGTTCCTCGCCATTCTTTGGAACTTTTGGCACACGCCGCGTCACGCCTGGTCACAGCGAGATTGGCGACCATACTTGTCGCTCTTCGTGATCGCCCTCGTCCTGGGTGGCCTCGGCTTCACGAACATGTGGGACATGGCGGTCTTCGGTCTCGTGTTCCTCGGAGTGGCGATGCTTAAGGTATACATGCAAGGAAGCGGCCGCATGTGGGAAATGCTCAAGGGGGCGGTGCCGTTGGTGGTACTGACTGGCATCGTCGCGTTCCTGCTCTACGCGCCGTACTTCCTTAGTTTTACCAGTCAGGTCGGCGGCATCGGCGCGCTGACTGGCCCCGGCACGCGCCCTGCGCACCTGTTCATCGTCTGGGCGCTATACCTGATAGCCGTCACGCCGTTCATCATCGGGGTCTTCTGGCGCACGACGGTGCGAGAGGACTGGTCGCGCATGACGATCTATGCGCTGCTCGTCGGCTTCCTACCCTTCGTAGTATGGTCCTTCCTGTTTATGGAGAAAGAGGGAGACATCGCCGGCATCATTAGCAGGCTTATACAGGTGCTCCCGCTCGGTCTGCTCATCAGCATTGCCGCCTACACGACCCTGTGGCTCATCAAGGAAGAACGAGAGTCAACCGGCAAGATATTTGCGATGGCGCTATCGACATTAGGGCTTCTGCTCATCTTAGGGCCGGAGTTGCTGTTTGTAGACGACTCGTTCGGCGGTGCGCACGAGCGCATGAACACCGTCTTCAAATTCTACTATCAGGCGTGGACAGTCCTCGCTGCATCGGCGGGATTCGCCATCTACTACTGGGTACAAGTCAACCAAAACCTGAAGGGTTCCTCGCGGCTGCTCGTTCGCGCCTGGGCGGCGGTGTTCGTCGTCGTGTTGGCAGGTTCGATATATTATTCACCGGCGGCTATAGCGTCCAAGGGTGAGCTATACGGCGAGGGCAACGACGCGACCTTGGACGGTCTCCAGCACGTCGAGCGCTTCGCCGGAGCGGAGTACCGGGCTATTGACTACATCCGCGAGAACGTCGGGCGTGGCTCAGCCATCCTCGAAGCCGTCGGCGGTGATTACTCGGAGCACGGGCGTATATCGTCCAGCACCGGCGTGCCGACCGTCCTCAACTGGCCGGGACACGAGCTTCAATGGCGCGGCTCAGCAGAGGCCTTCGCTGGCCGCGAGGAGGATGTCCAGACCATCTATCAAACGTTTGACGTGGCACTCGCCGTTTCCTTGCTGGACAAGTACGACGTAGACTACGTGTACATCGGCCAGCGCGAGCGCGAAAAATACGGCGAAGACGGCCTCGCCAAATTCACGGAGTTCATGACACCTGTCTTCACAGAGGGCGATGTCGTTGTATACAAAAGATGAAGAGTTCAGATCCTCTCGCCCGTCGAGGGGGAAAGCTAGAGTGGGGGTGACGTCGGGCGAGCGGTTCAGTTGAGGGTGTCGCGTCGCTCACCCCCATCACTTCGACAGGCTCAGCGCAGGCTCTAACCTTCCCCCGTAAAGGGGGAAGGGACAAGAGGTTAATATTACCGTCGACTTGCGGCACTTAATGAGACACAACGGCAACGCCGATAGACAAGACCTATCCTCTCCCCGTCGAGGGGGAAGGGATAAGAAAACAGCATTGACCAACTTCCTACAAAATCTTAGGCATTCCATCCTAGAACGCCCGTATTACGCGGCGGCTTATGTTGTGCTGTTCTTCGCGGCTGCGGGGATGCGCTTCTGGGACCTGGGCTTCCGTGCGGTGCACCATGACGAGAGCCTGCACGCCTACTACTCGTGGAACCTGTTCGATGGCAACGGCTATATCCACAACCCGATGATGCACGGGCCCTTCCAGATGGAGGCCACCGCCGGACTTTTTTTCATATTCGGAGACAGCGACTACACCTCCCGATTGCTGTATGCCATCGCGGGTACCGCATTGGTGCTCATGCCCCTCTTATTCAGATCGCGGCTGGGCAACTGGGGCGCGCTGATCATCTCCGTGATGCTGGCATTTTCGCCAGCGATGCTCTACTACAGCCGCTTCGCACGTAACGACATTCTCATGGCAGTGTGGGCGCTTGGAATAGTGATCGCCATGTGGCGATATCTCGACGAGGGCTCGGGAGACACAGATTCAGCCGACAGAGAGCAAGAGGAGTTAGTGCCTGTTGCCGGTGCCTCTGGCGACGAGGACGACGGATCCTCTCCCCTCAAAGGAGAGGAATCTCGTAGGGGTCGCGCCCCCGTGCCGACCCTTGACGGCGAGGTCATCGAAGGGGAGGACGAAGGCGACCTATCTGCGGAAGAGGCCGCCGTGCCCCCACCAAGTATGGGCAAGGTGCGGTACCTGTATATCACTGCGGCCCTCCTGGCCTTCGCGTTTGCATCGAAAGAAAGCGCCTACCTGATCACGGCGACGATGGGCCTGTATCTGGGCTTCGTGATTACCAGTCGCAACTGGGAAGCCATTCGGTCGAGGGTCGTGATCGGGGAGGACTCGCCACCTGCCGCCGTCGTCAAGATGGTGCAGGGCGGGTGGTCGGCCTTTTTCCAAGGTCTCGAAATGCGCGGCGTCTCCAAGGAGACCGGCTTTCTCGTGCTCCTCATAACCATCACTTTACCCTTGTGGGGCGCATTCATCAGTTTTTTCCAGCACACCCCACTACTTGACTGGAGCGGTCTGATCCTGGCAAGTCCGGTGGGGGGTAATGCGGAGATCGGTGCTCCGGAACGCGGTGGGCTGGTCGTTGCTTTCCTCGTAACGGCGCTCCTGATCTTCCTGGGACTGCTCTACGGCCTAAAGTGGAACCAGTCGGTCTGGTGGAAGGCGGCAGCCGTTTTCTACGTCCTGTTCATCCTGATGTACACGACCTTCTTCACCAACATGGTCGGCATCGGCTCAGGCGTGTGGCAGTCACTCGGCTATTGGGTCGTTCAGCAAGGCGAGGCTCGCGGCGGGCAGCCTTGGTATTACTATTTTGTCGTCACAACCGTGTATGAGTTCCTGCCCTTCGTGCTGGCAATCGTCGCGAGCGTCTACTACGTTCGCAAGCGCGACAAATTCGGTTTGTTCCTCGTTTACTGGGTATGGATGACCTTCCTGCTTTACACCGTCGCCAGCGAGAAGATGCCCTGGCTATTGGTTAATATCACGCTGCCGATGATCGTCCTGTCCGGTAAATTCCTGAACGACCTCATCGTGCAGCTAGAATGGAAACCGCTGATACGTAGCGGCGGCGTGCTCGTACTGCCAGGCGTCCCCATCTTCCTGGTCCTTTTGTGGAACCTGGCCTTTGTCGGTCTAGACGGCTTTGAAACCATCGATGTCCTGCTGGCGGTGGCGCTCGGCGTTGTGGTGATAGCGCTGGCGGCAACAGGTTATCTATTGGCGCGGCGCATCGGTCGGCAAGGCTTCGCGACCCTCGGCCTGGTCTCCGGTGCGGCGGTGCTCCTTATTCTCAGCGGTCGCGCAAGTATCACCGCTAGCTTCGAGAACGGCGACGTGCCCATCGAGATGATCGTCTACACGCAGACCTCGCCCGACATCCACCGGCTCGCCCGGCAGCTTCGTGATCAGGACGTGCCAGAGGGGGCACAGATTGTCGCCATCGACGGCACCAGCGGCTTCCATTGGCCGTGGTACTGGTATCTGCGCGGCAAGGAAGGCATCGGGTATACGACCTACGGAAGTACAGGCTCACAGACCTTGCCGAACGCACCAATCGCCCTCGTCCACTCGAACAACAAGAACGCCGCCGATGAGTCATTTACCGAGGCGTTCTCCGAGTCGCAACGCATCAGGCACCGTTGGTGGTTCCCCGAGGTGTATCGTGGTGCGACGATGGGCAAGGTGATCGATAGCCTAACTGACCGTCAGGTGTGGCGCGACTTTGCGGACTACTTCCTCTACCGGAATCTCCAGTCCGGCGATGGTATGTGCATACCCGCCGAGGACCAATTCTCATGCCTCGGCAGCGAAAACGCCTACATCTACCAGAGCCCCGACTCAGCGGCGCCGTTCATCCCAAAGTTCAACTAGCCTTCGTTTCTTATCCCTTCCCTCTCGAAGGGGGAAGGTTAGAGCCTGCGCTGAGCCTGTCGAAGTGATGGGGGTGCTGCACTGCAGCGAACTCGCCCACCAGCGACCCCACTCTAGATATTCCCCGTCAAGTGAAAGTGGGCAAAGCCACGATCCTAATGAAAGCATCCCCGGCCAGGAAAGTCCCACGTTCCTTCGACGAGGCCGTTTCGCACGGCGACGAACTGGTCCCATCGATTCACAAGACCGTCGGCATAACCTGGGATCAGTGTGACCACATCGCCAACGCCTAGCGCTGTTTGACCATCGCTTTTCAAGACCAGATGCTCGTCGCCGATCTGGGATACCTCGACCCCTGGCAATCCTTCGACATCCGGCCCGTACTCGCCGCCGATTAAGCAGAGTTGACGAGCACCGATGTCCGTAATGGCGACGTTCGGGCGTGGCGTGCTCACGACTGTCGTGAGTAGCTTCGCAGCGTACTTGAACTCGGTCATGAAGCCGAGCATAGTGTCCATGAGGGCGTATGTGCCCCCTTCGACCTCGGTGACGCCCGGAATCTCAGTCGCGAGTTTATACGAAAAAGTCTCGCCACTGGAAACCATCTCCACAGCCATGCCCTCGGCCTCGATGGCGTCCTTGACCGCCAGGCATATGCCGAAGTGTCGCGTACCCGACTCGGTGTACTCATCGACTGTCGGCCAGCCCTCGACGTGCTGGTGACTCATCACTCCCATGAAGCGAACGCCGGGCAGATCGGTCGTCAGCTTGGCGATGTCGACCCCCTGCTTAGGATTGCGTACGCCGCCGCGCGCCATCGACGTGTCCACCTCGATCAGGATGCCGATAGTTACGCCGTTCGCCTCGGCGACCCGCGAGATTGTCTGGACGTTTTCGGGATCGTCGACACAAACCTTGATGTCGCCCCGCTGCGCCAAAGTGCACAGGCGGCCGAGCTTGTCGTCGGTGACAACCTGGTTCGGGATGAGGATATCGGTGATGCCGTTCTCGACCATCACTTCGGCCTCGGAGACCTTGGCGACGCAAACGCCCCCGACAGTGCCGCCCATGTCGATCTGCATCTGCGCCAGAAAAGGGCTCTTGAGGTTTTTTGTATGAGCGCGCATCTTCACCGACGTGTCGCGGTAGGTCTCGGCAACGACTCGCAGGTTGCTCTCGTAGGCATCCATGTCGACGATCAGGCAGGGCGTATCGAGCTGTTCTACAGGCGTGCCGATCTCGGGCTTGTAGTGGTCCATTCACGGTCTCCGGTGCGTTGGTGTCTGCGACAGTATACATCGCCGACTTGAGGGTACGTCATCCCCACAAGCACATCTCGATTTGAGACAATAGCCTCAGCACCAGTCGCGAAGACTATACAAAAATGTTTCAGACGGTTGGACACGACAAGGCAATCAAGACGCTGACCCGCGCCCTGGACGACGGGAGGGTATCGCACGCGTACTTGTTCGTCGGGCCGCCACAGGTCGGCAAGATGACTCTGGCGATGGATCTGGCGCGGGCGGTCAACTGCGTTGCCGATGAGCAGCCAAATATGTTCGGGGAGATCGAGGCGAAGCCCTGCGGCACCTGCGTCCAATGCGACCGCATCACCAGAGCTTTACACATCGACGTGCGAGTCGTGACCTTGGCCGAGGACGCGAAGGGTCGTACACGGACGCTCATAAGCATCGATCAGGTGCGCGAGGTGCAGCGCGACGTCAGTCTGAGGCCGTCGGAGGGCAAATACCGCGTATTCATCTTCGACGGCGCAGAGTACCTGAGCCTGGACGCCGCCAACGCCCTCCTCAAGACACTGGAAGAGCCGCCCGACCAGGTTATCCTTATCCTCACAGCGACCGATAGCGACCGCCTGCTTTCCACGATCTCATCGCGCTGTCAAACCTTCGAGCTGCGGCCTGTCAAACAGCCCGTGATCGTTGACCTGTTAAAGTCCCAGCACGGTGCCGACGAAGAAACTGCTGAGGAGATTGCGCGTCTGTCGGAAGGACGCATCGGCTGGGCCATCGAAGCCGTTGCCGACCCTGCAATACTGGAGGGTATTGAGGAGAAGATCACCACTGTCGAATCCATTGTACAAGGGGGCATGGAAGTGCGCTTCGAGTACGCGGAAAACCTTGCGCGTACCTTTGGGCGCGACCGCGACGCCGTACGCAAAGATCTAGCGCTGTGGCTAGAGTGGTGGCGGGACATGATGGTCGTGAAGGAGGGCGTTCCCCGCTTCGTGAAGCACCTGGCTCGCCTCGACACGTTCCAGACTGGCGCAGCCAAGGTCACGGTGAAAGAAATAGCGGGTGCCGTTCGCGCGGCCGAAGAGACGATGTACTTCCTCGACCGAAACGTCAACGCGCGCCTGGCAGTGGAGAGCATGATGCTGGCCATGCCGCGCATACGGTAGACTGCCGCGAAGTCACAGTTAGCGCGGTCTGCCAAACTGTATCGACTCATATCGAGAGTCATAAAGGGACAACTCAACAATGGTTACGGGACGTCAACAAAGTGCGGACATCGTCGGAGTGCGGTTCACGCCATCAGGACGAGTCTATTTTTTCTCGCCAGGCAATGTGGAAATGGCGATTGGCGACCGGGTTGAGGTCGAAACTGATCTCGGCCACCGTGAGGGCACCGTCGTCATCGCGCCCAACCAGGTGCGCTACGCCGACCTACGGGGCGGGCTCGACACGGTCGTGCGGAAGATCGACAGCTAAGCGGCTTTGACGGATACCACATTCATGATCGGACTCAAGGGGCCGCGCAGCTTCGCATCGACCAAGCCACCGACCTCGCCGCCAGCCTCCCGACAGCGCCCTTCTGCACCATCAAGGTGCGCCCCGTCATGGGCATCGACATCCGTGGGAAGGTGTTCAAGCAGTATGAGGGGTAGGCAGCCTCTAATCGATTAGAGTTCCGGCTCACCGATCAATCGACTCTGACGGTGCCCATCGCTTCAGGAGATAGCGCCTAAATCAGGCTCCAAAGTAGCGGGTGTCCCGGCACCGACCACGCGTACGCCTAGTTCAGGCGCTATCTATCAAGTCGTCAAGCCCAACGCCAAAGGATGTCGACTATGCTGCCGCTTCAGCCACCGGCTCGGTCGCCATTGCTGAACCCGCCGACATGATTGCTGATGCCTGCCGCAATCCCCACATACCAGCGAACGTGATTGCCACTCCGCCAGCAATACCGATGATGCTCGATATGACGAAGTTAGGCACGTGAAGCCCCGCGAGTACCGGTACTGGGGTGCCATCAGCGAGTGGCATCACCACTATTCGGAACACCGGGAACGCGTCCATGTTTGCGACGACGTAAAACACCATTAAGCTCAAGGTAGCCGCTGCCAATCCAAATCGAATCATGTGATCTCCTCCATCCGTGATATCGTCCCATCTTCCTTTGCACGGGGTCGGAACGTATCGGTGCTCCCCACGACTACGTTGCTGTATGTCCACCTGATTCGGTCGGATCGAACTGGGTGCTTTATCCAGGCTGGTAGACGGAGCGCCTGTAATGACGTTCTCCGCGAATATCGTAAGCGAGCCGATAATGTTCGACTATCACTTCAAGGCGACCGAGGGACCCAGCAGGACAGATCAAAGCCGGTACAAAAATGGACACAGTCGCTTGTGCCCTCAACAATACGAACTCAATAATAGGTACTAACACCTATTAAGTTACAGACATACCCCTATGCGGTGTCCGTTTATCCACCGTTAAAGTGTGAGTATCGTTCCAGAAGCTCCCCGGTAGAAGTGAAGAGGAGAGCCCGTCCAAGTAGTGGAGAATACATGAAATCGCTCAGAGAAAACCTCCTGGTGCAGTTCTCCGTCACGAGCTTCGCGATCATCGTCGTGATAGCACTCGTCATCTCATTTGTTATCAGTGCTCAGCTAGAGCGGAACATCGAATTGTTGACCGCGCATGGCAGCGCTATGATGGCGGGAATGATGATCGAACCGAGTGCATCCTATTCGATTCCCAGTCTGACTAACGCTGTCGGCGAGCTTCGCCTCATGACCTTTCTTGCGATGGGCTCCGGGTTCCTATTCTTATACCTGGGGCTTGTGTACATCGTCCGGCGAGGATGGCAAACGATCAAGCGGCAACAGACCGCGTTGCGGCAAGCAAACCGCAGAATGGACGCCGCCAATAGCCAGTTGAAGATGGCGAACGACGATCTCCGAGATACTCAAGAAAAGCTCGTTCGCAGCGAGCGGCTTGCAGCCATCGGCGAGCTTTCGGCCGCGGTTGCCCACGAACTCAGAAACCCTCTCGGCGGCCTCAGTTTGGGTGCAGACTTTGTCAAGATGAAAATCGTAAGTGGTGGTTTTGCCGACGCTTCCCCATTACTTGTCCCAACCTTGAGCCAGATGGGCAGTGACGTGCTTCGGGCCAATTCAATCATCACGGATCTCTTGGCCTACGCCCGCGTGGAGACGATAGAGCCGTCATCGATCGACGTCGAAAGCCTTATTGATCAAGCGGTCAGCCATATCGAACTGAGCGAAGACGTTGTCGTCGTCAAAGAGATACAGAAGGGCATGCGGCCCGTCTACGTACAGGTAGACCCCATAGTCCGAGCAACAATGAACGTCATTCAGAACGCATCGGACGCTATGCCAAACGGTGGCACGATAACTATACGCGCCAACAATCGATCGGACATGGCCCACATCGAGATCTCGGATACCGGAACGGGCATCCCAGCGGACCTTATCGAGAGCATCTTTGAGCCCCTCGTATCGACTAAGACGAAGGGTATTGGGCTGGGGCTTCCGATCGTCCGTGAAGCGATCACACGGAATGGCGGATCAGTCGTCGTGATTAGTGAAGAAAGGAAGGGAGCTACATTCACGATCAAACTCCCTGTTGCACTCGCTAGCGAAGCCATGAACGATCAATACGTTGAAATCTTCAGTGACGCCGCAGTTGCGGTAGCTGTGTAGAGGCAGCGAAATGGACCTGAAACCGACAGTACTAGTCGTCGATGACCAGGATAGTCTTCGGATGTTCCTACGTCTGATCCTCGAACACGAGGGCTACGACGTTCTCGAAGCCGAGAGCGGATATCAGGCGATTGATCTAGTCGATAAAAACACCGTAGAACTCGTCATGATGGACGTTCAGATGCCTGGGATCAATGGAGTCGAAGCGTTTCGAGAGATCAAAAAGGTCAGCCCCGATTCGGTCACGGTCATGATGACGGGGTTCGCCGTTGGGAATCTTCTCGAAGAGGCCGTTCGGGACGGAGTCCACGCGGTAATGTATAAACCGTTTGGTGCAGTCGAGGCCATTGATATGGTGGACTCGATAGTCGGTCCCACAAGCTTCACACCTCAACTGTCACGCAACTAGTACCAGTTCCAGATAGATTTGGCAAAGTATAAGAGCACGCTCAGTCGTATGCATCGACAATCGTGGGATGGTGTTCGAGAAGTTTGAGGGATAGGTGTCCACCGGCAGTAAACGCTTCCTTCTGACACCGTTTGACATGAATACCCCATAGATATAGAATAATAACGCCATTATGGCATGGGAGGTGTTCTATGGAATCAACAAAGACACGAACATACACGTTGCCCGTGTGAACGACTTTAGCTAACCCGACGAAACTTTGGAGTAGTACCGCAGTCACTTCCTAGCGACTTCAATACATCCTGTGCTCAGAGAGCCATGTGTCGGCGATTTAGTCGTACGCATGGCTTTTTCGTTTGGAGTGCAGAATTGTAACGAATTCTCAGGAGAACAAAGTTGAGCATTTGGAATGACTACGACTCACAACTTGAACAGATATCGGAATGTCAGATACATACCACGAAGGCCCAACTGGCGCACAGAATGATGCTCGCCGACTTTTGGGGCATTCGCCCTGGCGATCACGTTCTCGAAGTCGGATGCGGCCAAGGCGATACAACGGTCGTTTTGGCCGAGGCGGTCGGCGATGACGGTCATGTTGTAGGAATCGACACCGCTAGCGGCGGATATGGGGCACCGACAACCATCGGGGACGCCCACGCTTTCACAAAATCATCGAGACTCGGCGGACGGATCGAATACCGTTTGCAGACGGACCTGTTGAACGGAGATGTCGATTTCCCGTCTGAACAGTTCGACATGGTTGTGTTTTCGATGGCGTCATGGAATATGTCATCGCCTTCACTCTTCGCAGAGTTGCTTGCAAAGGTACGGCCCTGGGCGCGGCGACTCGGGTACGCCGAGTGGGACCCTCGGATTCAACAGATCAATCAAGTGCCCCATTTGGTCGCGGTCTTAGTGCATCTCCATTTCCGCACCGTTTGGCCCAAGACCCCACGAGATACTATCTCGTCTCTCATACTCCCCAAAATGGCCCGATCTATGGCCGAAAGCGGCGGGTGGAGAATACGAGAGGAGAAGGTTGAGGCGGAAGTGTCATCGCGGTTGGACGACGGTAAGAGTTGGGAGATGACGACCGCCATGGCGATGATCGATTGGTGGGGAACCTCTCGAAAGACGGACGATTCAAGCTACCCCTTCGAGGTCATTTCCTCTGAGGTCGAGCTTCTCGCCGATCTGTCAGGGCTCGGGTCAGATGATCGTGCGAGGTCTTTCATAAAGGAGAACGCGTCCTTGCCAACTTACGCCTTCGTAGCAGAATAGCCGCATTGCAACGCACCGCCGCATTTGAGCCTCATCCTAGAGTGCGGCGGTGCACCATCCGTTATAATGATCCCGCCTTCCAACCTCAAACAGGAGACCTACACAAAAAGTGCCACGTGTAATTGTTCTTGGTTCCGGTACGCCTGCGCCGAGTCCCGTGCGCTGGGGGTCGTCGTTTTTGGTGGAGATTGGTGGTGAGTGGATGATGTTCGACTGCGGCTTCGCGGCGACCTACAAGATGTACCGCGCGGGCTTCAAGGCCACCGACGTCGACCACCTCTTCTTCACGCACCACCACTCCGACCACGACGCCGACTACCCGGCCTTCCTGCTCACGCGCTTCGACATGTCCATCGGTAAGGAGAACGAACTGCGCGTCTACGGCCCGACGCTGACGGAGCAACTCACGGAGCGTGTCATGGGCGAGGGCGTCGGTGCATACTGGCACGACATCGTGGCGCGGACGAACCACCCGCTCAGCCTGTGGGCCTATCAGGATCGTGGTGGAGTCCTGCCTCGGCGGCCACCGAAGATTCATGCGAGGGACGTTGGCCCGGGCACTGTCGCCACCGGTAATAACTGGGAGATCACTGCTGCGAGGGTCGAGCACGTCCAGCCCTACCTCGATTCGCTGGCGTATCGCATCGACAGCGACGAAGGCTCCATCGTCTTCTCAGGCGACACGCGCCCCTGCCAGGCTCTCACCGACTTGGCGACGGGTGCCGACCTGCTAGTCATGGAGTGCATTCGCCTGGACAGGGAGATGGCGGACGAGGACCCAGGTAAGTACGAGACGAGCACTATTGGCGCGGGCCAGACGGCCAAGGACGCCGGCGTCAAGAAGATGCTGCTCGTCCATCAAGCCCTCCAAATGGAGCACCCGGAGGCGCATACCGAGGCCATCGGCGAGGTTCGCAGCGTCTACACCGGCCCGACCATCTGGGCCGAGGAGATGACGGAAATTCCCTGGGGATAACTTCCTACCCTCTCTCCCTGAACTGACCGGGGTAGGTAAGTCTGCCATTCGAGATAATATTGACCGCATACGCTGGGGTCGGCACGGGCGCGCGACCCCTACGCGGCTTCCTGTAGAGGTCCTTCCCTGGAAGGATGCCCGCCCCGGTTGTAGATAACAACGCCCCGACTGAGGGGAGTCGTCTTCGTACCGAAAGCAAAAGTTGTATAAGGGCCCCGCCTAAATACCTACCACAGTCAGCCTCTCCCCGAAGGAGAGGGCCGGGGTGAAGGCGTTAGTCCTCGTTGTAGTACTCGAGGCCCAGATGCGTGATCTGATCGGTGCCCATCATCCACCTCAAAGTGTTCTTCAGCTTGGTCTGCTGAATGAACAGGTCGTGCTCCGGGTAAACGGACGCGGCGTGCTGCGGGCTCTTGAAGTAAAAGGACAGCCACTCTTGTATCCCACCCATTCCGGCACGGTGGGCCAGGTCCATGAACAGGACGAGGTCGAGCACGACGGGCGCGGCGAGGATGGAGTCAGAGCACAGGAAGTTGAGCTTGATTTGCATGCGACGGCCAAGCCAGCCAAAGATGTCGATGTTGTCCCAACTCTCTTTGTTGTCTCCGCGCGGCGGGTAGTAGTTGATACGGATTTTGTGGTACGCGTCGCCGTACAGTTCTGGGTGCAGGTCCGGCTGAAGTATATGTTCGAGGACGCCCAGCTTGGACTCCTCTTTCGTCTTGAAATTCTCCGGCTCGTCGAGCACCTCGCCATCGCGGTTCCCAAGAATGTTGGTCGAGAACCAGCCATCAAGGCCAAGCATCTTTGCCTTCAACATCGGCGCTAGCACCGTCTTTACGAGCGTCTGGCCGGTCTTGAAGTCCTTGCCGGCGATAGGAACACCCTGGCTCCGTGCAAGCTGTTCGAGGGCGGGTACGTCTGCCGTCAAGTTCGGCGCGCCGTTGATGAAAGGCACCCCCTCCATCAATGCCGCATAGGCATAGACCATAGAGGGCGCGATTAATTCGTGATTCTCGTGAAGCCCACCGAGGAATGTTTCAGTGTCCTGGTGTATCTCGTCTTCTTCAATATATTTTTCGGTAGATGCGCACCAAATCATTACGAGCCGATCACAGTCGTTTGCCGCCTTGAACTGGCGAATGTCCTCCCGTATGGCATCTGCAAGTTCTGCCTTGGTTGCCTCAGTCCTGGTGTTGGTGCCTTTGATCCGCTTTACGTATTCGGAGTCGAAGACAGCCGGCATAGGCTCGATGGACTTTAGGAAGTCAGCGATTGGCTCAAGGTCTTCATGCTCATTGAGCACACCGCTCTTCACGGCGGCGTCGTAGGCGTTGTCTGGGATAGGGTCCCACGCGCCGAAAACGAGTTGATCGAGGCCAGCCAGAGGAACGAAGTCGCGTATCAAGGGCGAATTGTCCTCGCTACGCTTTCCGAGACGGATCGTCGCCATCTGCGTAATTGATCCGACTGGGTCGCCAGTGCCGCGTCTGATCTGCTCGACGCCGGCGATAAAGGTCGATGCGACCGCGCCGAGGCCGACGATCAGGATTCCTAGCTTACCCTCGGCAGGCTGAATCGATGGAGAATCTAGCATAACGAAGTCCTTTGGTTCGAGGTTGATTCCTTTGCTACGAGCTAGCTCAAGAAGCCGTTCGTGCCACTGTGAAGGGATTCTTCCCGTTTTGGCCCAGTGCTGTACGGTGCTTTGTCGTTTCCCAACAAGGTTCGCCAGGGCCGACTGACCGCCAAACCGTTCAATAATTCGTTCCGCAGGGTTCTTTTCTGTACTCATGCAGCCAGAATACCAAAAAAATCGTTAATCTGTCAATCCGATGTGTATTCAGAACGGAACGTGCCCAAGTCTCTTGCCACCCTGAACAGCACGAAGGGTCTGGCTCAGCCCAGAGTCCTTCCAGAGGAAGGAAACGAGGCATCCAAATGGTCGTCTTAAGCGCGTCCGAGGGTCGGCACGGGGGCGCGACCCCTACGCCGCTTCCTGTATAGTGGTCCTTTCCAGGAAGGATGGTCGCCCTGGTTGCAAGAGACAATCGAACTCTGCGGGAACTTTATTTCATACCAATGACAATGCTCTTTAGGAGTCTGGCCGATAACCGAAAGACCATGTCGTGATTGCAACTCAAGTTGATCAATAAGAACATACGCTCGTATAATGAGTCTATCATTCCAGCACGTCAGCTTACTTAAGGAATGAGACAAAATGAGACAGAATGAGACACAAAACCGCCCCAACTTGACAAATAAGCAACTCCAAGCGTTCGCATATCGAACCGCCGACGGGCCCATCGATCTCGCTTGGATTGTCCTAGCCGTGTGACATGCCGCATGTCCAAACTCTAGTCCTGGACCTGCGGAGTCTTTCCGTTTTGGCCAACCTCATCCTAGCGGGCTGTCAGTCCAGATAACCGAAACACCCTGTGGCTCAGCCGGTAAGACCTTCGACACTTGCCGACCGTGATATACTTGGTTAGTTGACTCCACAATGAGTATGGACATGAATATCGATAGTCGGTTGGTGGTTTCCCGCTGGGCGCTCAAGGACTGTACGAAGCGCTCCATTTAGTCACGCGGCCCACAGTCGACGGAACCCCTTGAAATACTGCTCCACTGTGATTACCCTGCGTACTCTAGTGGAGCGTTTTGTTGATTAGGGACATCTAAGAAATTGGGGCCGTCGAATCGAGCCCCAGATTGAGACAGAATTCGGAGGCACATACATCATGGTCGCAACAGCAGAACCACAGGTCAAGACGCTCACCCCGTATCAGGTGCAGCGATATAGCCGGCACATCATCATGCCGCAAGTCGGCAGTGGGGGCCAGCGCGCACTCCTCAACGCCAAGGTGCTCGTGGTCGGAGCGGGCGGACTAGGCTCGCCGATCTCTCTCTACCTTGCTCTCGCAGGCGTGGGAACAATCGGCATTATCGACTTCGACGACGTGGACATCACAAATTTGCAGCGGCAAATTCTTCACCACAACGACGATATTGGCCGCCCCAAGGTCGATTCGGCGCGGGACACGCTCAATGCGTACAACCCGGACGTGAACGTGATCACCCACAACACGCCGCTTATGTCCGACAACGCGATGGGGATATTCGCCGACTACGACATCATCGTCAGCGGTGCGGATAATTTCGCCGTGCGATACCTCATCAACGACGCCGCTTACTTGAGCAACAAGCCCTTGGTAGATGGTAGTGTGCTGATCTTCGACGGTCGCGCAACGGTGTACCAGCCTGGCCAAGGCTGCTATCGCTGCCTGTTCCCCGAGCCGCCACCACCTGGCGAGGTCCCGAACTGCGCCGAGGCGGGTGTGCTCGGCATGATGCCGGGGCTCGTGGGTACGATTCAGGCGACGGAGACGGTCAAGCTCATCATGGGCATCGGCGAGTCGCTCACGGGTCGCATGCTGCTTATCGACGGGCTCAACATGGAGTTCCGCGAAGTCAAGATTCGCCGGAATCCCGAATGCCCGTTGTGTGGCGACAACCCGACAGTAACCGAGCTTATCGACTACGAGATCTTCTGCGGCGTTTCGGTCACCGGCCAGGGCTAGAGACGCAGACCGTCACACCTGATTCAACAATGTAAAGCTGCGATTCACGGGTTTAGCGATTCGTGAATCGCGGTCGAAGCACGAATCGCGTTTCATTAGCGGCGCATCCAACCTAAATACACGCGAGGATTTTAACTAGCGTGTATACAAAACACCCAAGGGGAGGGGAACAATGGCAGCACAGGTAGCACATCCGGAATCGATAGTAGAGACGGACTGGGTCGCGGAACATGCAGGTGACAACAACGTTGTTTTGGTCGAGGTCGACGTTGACACGGCAGCGTACGATCAGGGGCACGTCCCCGGCGCGATCGGTTGGAACTGGACGACGCAGCTAAACGACACGGTGACCCGTGACATCCTTAGTAAGGATCAGATCGGGAGCCTGCTCGGCTCCTCGGGCGTCACCTCGGATAGCACAATTGTGGTCTACGGCGACAACAACAACTGGTTCGCCACCTACGCGTTCTGGCAGCTAAAGATGTACGGCCACAAGGACGTGCGGGTCATGAACGGCGGACGAGTAAAGTGGGTCAAGGAAGACCGTGATTTGTCGACCGACGTTCCTAGCGTCGCGTCTACGTCATACACCGCTGGCGACCCTGACTACAGTACGCGCGCAACCCGCAACGAGATGCTCAAGATCGCAGGTGGCGAGACGGCATCTGCACTGGTGGACGTCCGAGCCCCAGCGGAGTTCAGTGGCGAGCTTCTCGCTCCGGCCAACCTCCCGCAGGAAGGTGCCCAGCGAGGCGGCCACATTCCCGGCGCAGCGAACATCCCGTGGTTGACCGCGGTGAATGTAGAGGACGGCACGTTCAAGTCGGTCGAGGAACTGCAAGCGGCATACACGGGCAAGGGAATCTCAGGCGACGGCCAGACGGTGGCATACTGCCGCATCGGCGAACGCTCGTCCCACACCTGGTTCGTGCTCAGCCAGATTCTCGGTTACGACAACGTCAAGAACTACGACGGTTCCTGGACAGAGTACGGAAGCATCGTCGGCGCACCGATCGAGAAGTAGGATTGCAGTAGGGCTCGTACGGCGCTTGTCTTCAGAAATTCATGGATACCAAGTCGACTTAATTAGACCCAGGACAATATATTGTTCTGGGTCTAATTGTGCGCTAAGCCGGTCTGCTATACTTGATAGTGAACCTAATTGTGGGGACGCGTGGCTTCGACAGGGGAAGCTTCTGCGGGACTGCAGGTCGAGGTGCCACCCACCCTCGTTAATCCGGTGGCAACACAATAACAGGCAAGCAACAGCTAGCCCTAGCCGCTTAATAGCGGCTACGTTCTCCGGTTCCGCTCCTCGACGGGGCCGGTTGAGCGACGACACTCGAGGTGCTGTCCGAATGACGCCGATACCTAAGGACAAAAGACTCATCGGCTGGCCTCTGGCAGCGACCGGCGCCGGTTAGGGCGGTCGGAGGCGAGATACTAAATACCGGCTAAGCCTGTAGGTGTTTCGATCAGGGGGTCTTCTGGACGGGGAGTTCGACCCTCCCCCGTCTCCACCAAGAACACGGCTGACCGGCCTCCGCCCCTGTATCATGCGGAGGTCGGTCATTCTTCATGGCCTCCAAAGAGGCCGGTGTTATCTCTCTTTTGTCGATC
>Ga0114999_10002310_pt1 | contig 25315 bp, 31 predicted proteins | sample ArcticOcean_MG_C_3_FD_89820 | JGI IMG/M metagenome (GOLD analysis project Ga0114999, IMG submission 89820) | Marine microbial communities from western Arctic Ocean - ArcticOcean_MG_CB8_126 | ecosystem: Environmental > Aquatic > Marine > Oceanic | place: Arctic Ocean: Canada Basin | collected...
AAAGGATCTCAAAGTACTCATGAAAATCATTCCATTTGCCATGAGATTTGTAGACCCAAATTTGAAATTTTCAATTATACCAATCATGAAGCAGTTTGTAGAGTCGATGCATGAGGAATTAGATTATTCAAAAGAATCTGACAATCTAAAGACGATAAAAAAGAACATGGAGCCATATGACAATGTAGTCATTCCAAACGTCCATGATGACTATTCAACAAAAAATATTCTCATAATGGAGTACATTCCAGGAATAAAGATTACAGACATCAAATCACTAGATGAAAAGGGCATTGACAGGGAAAAACTAGTAATTGATGTCCACAAGGTTTTCTTTACAATGCATTTGAGGCATTCAATATTTCATGCTGATCCACATCCAGGAAACATTTCAGTCAGAGACGACGGCACTCTCATTTTGTATGACTTTGGTATGATTGGAAGACTAAATGACGAGACCAGACTGCGACTTGTAAGATTATACCTTGCATTAGTTGAAAAAAACCCACCAAGAACAGTCAATGCAATGGAGGAGCTAGGAATGCTGGCACCTGATTTTAACAGACAAGTAATTGAAAAGGGAATTGAAATGTCAATCAAATCAATGTATGGTCAAAAGCCTGATGAGATGGAAGTTGAGATGTTGATGCAGATGGCAAATAAAACAATGTCAAAATTTCCATTCCAACTTCCAAAGCACTTGGCTCTGTATCTTAGAATGTCCACAATCATAGAAGGAATATACCACACACACAAAGTTGATTTCAAATTCATCAAAGTACTAAGAACAATTTTAGAAGAAGAATCTCTAATCAAAGATGCATACATTGAAGAAATAAAGAAATCATTTTCGCGCTTTGCAAAATCAGTCGAAGATACAATTACAATTGCACCTGAAATGAAAAAGTTCATGGATGAAACTAGAATGCAACAACAAAGGTCAGGTCAAAAAAATAATGCAATACTTTCTGGCAGCATTGTTTCATCAGCAGTGTTTTTGGGTTCGGTATTTTTGTTTCAGTCAAATGAAGCACTTGGTGTTACAGGGATGATCGCATCAGTTGTTATTTTTGGAATTTTTGCCGCATTTAGGAAGCGTTAATTCATTCCAACCTCAGATTCTATTCTTTTGTACTGATCGACAGCTTTAAACAATTTCTAACACTATACTATGTGGTCAATTTGTCACAAACTAAAATAAAAAAATCAAAGAATGTCAAAAAAGAAGTTGAAGACCAAGTAAATGATGAGGAATTGACACGCTTAGACAGATTAAAAACTGGTAGAAGAAACTTTTCTTAGAAATTATCCAAAGTCTGTATCACGTTTTTGTGATTGTTCCTCATTCTTTCTTGCAGACTCTCGGTATTCATCATCATGGTTTTGTCTTCCATGATTACATTTTACACAGCCAACAATCTTACCATCAGGATCCTTTTCAAAAATTTCACATCCACAAAAACATGCCATATAATTTCATCTTTTTTTAAAAGTATATCTTCTTTTGTAAATTTTATTGGCTTCTAGAGGTTTTGCAACAATCACCCATAGGAATATTACGACCTCTAGGACTTTTGCTAGGACATTGAAGCATTACACATAATGCTTCGGTAAACTGCTTGCTCATGTGATGTTCAATACCACAAACCATTTCCTCATCAATATCAATTTTTAATGCACTTGCCATCAAAACTTCTAGTAGACGACTATTTCTTATCATAGACGCTGCTATTTTTTCTCCAGATTCTGTAAGTGAAACACCTGCCTTGTTATATTTTACAAGTTCTCTTACAGCTAATTTTTTTAACATTTGAACCACACTTGGCTGACGAACATTAAGCCTCTTTGCAATTGTGCTTATCTTAACAGCATCACCTTTTTCTTTGATGTGCCAAATTGCTTTTAGATACATCTCTGTATGTTCTGCTTCTGCAGTACCAACAAACAGAACCTCATCATCATTTAGTGAATCCATATTATATTATGAAAAATTTGTTTTATTAAGTATTATTTTCAATCCATTTCATTATAGTCTGAAATTAATTTACTGCAACTGCGTCTTTTAGTAGATACTCAAAGTATTCTTTTGCAAAACCAGCCAATCCTGAGTGATCAGCCCAAATTGCAACTACATCTGATGAACTAGAACTACTGATCTCTGGACCCAGTAAAATTACAACATATCTTTTATCAGAAATAATACCACCCCCAAACAATCCTTCTTTCACTTTAACTTTGGCTACTCTTGAAATAGAATTCAATGATTCCTTGTCAAGTTTATCAGATGTTAGAATTGTAATGTCTATTCCTCTATCATGTAATTGTCTTAATTTTGGTAATGCTTGCTTTACTATAGCTTCACCTGCTTGAGGCACTGCAATCAGTACTTCACTTCTACAGTGTTCAACTAACTCCATAATTTTTGCACCAATATTCATTATTCCAGAGATTACCCAAATGTCAGGTTTTTCACTAGTACCGCTTTTTTCATAAAGTGGAGTTAGTTCTGTCAAAATTTTATTCTTATTATTTGTAAATTCTGTTTCAATGGTTTGCTTAGTTGTTTCAAGTGCAGTTGATGGAGATTTTGAGAAATATTTTGTAGGTCTAGAGTCATCTGAACCAATCCAGCCTTTTTCTTCCAAACTTCCCAAAACTTCATAAATCTTTGAATATGGAACTCCTGATTTCTGACTTAGTTCTGATGCAGTAAGTTCACCACCTTTTAGCAATGAAGTATAAGTTTTGATCTCATAACTAGTCATACCAATCTTTTCAAGTGATTTTTTTGTCTTATCTGAAATACTCATGCGATCAAGTCCCAAATTTTGCTATTTAAATTGAATATATGATCCCTACCCATTTCATGTGGTGGCAAGTAGGAATTGGATTATATACTAAGTTTGAAAAATTTTGTTATACATGGCTTTAATCCAGATATCCAATCAGTCGAGTATCTCAAAGGGTAAGAAATCTACTATTAGATTTACACAAAGTATTTGCCCAGATTGTAACATGATTCTAGATGCTGAAGTTTTTGAAAGAAATAACCAAGTCTTCATGTCAAAAGTTTGTCCAACTCATGGCGAAACTGAAGAACTCTATTTTGGTTCATATGATATGTACAAGAAATTTAGTACATACTGGGTTGATGGAAAAGGTGCACATTCACCAAATGTAATAATGGAAGACAAGTGTTCTTGTCCAAACAACTGTGGTCTTTGTTCTAATCATTTATCCCATAGTGGTCTTGCAAACATGATAGTTACAAACAGATGTGATCTTACATGTTGGTATTGTTTCTTTTATGTTAAGAAAGGTCTTGAAGGTGCTTACATGTATGAACCAGAACTTGATCAAGTAAGAGCAATGATGAAGACTTTAAGATCAGAAAGACCAATACCAGGAAACTCTATGCAAATTACTGGTGGTGAACCAATGCTTAGAGAAGACATTAGTGATGTTATTAAAATTATGAAAGAAGAAGGTGTTGAACATATTCAAATGAATACAAACGGTATTCGACATGCAATGGATCCAGAAGCAGCACGTGAAGTTAGAATGGCAGGATGTAACAATCTGTATCTAAGTTTTGATGGTGTAACTGCAAGAACAAATCCAAAGAATCACTGGGAAATTCCTTATGCACTTGATAGTTGCAGAAAGACTGGAACAACTGTAGTGTTTGTTCCAACTGTAATCAAATCAATTAATGATCATGAACTAGGTGGAATTATCAGATATGCACAAAAGAATTTGGACATTGTCCATGCAGTAAACTTCCAACCAGTATCACTAACTGGTAGAATGGGAAAAACAGAACGTGAAAAATATAGAATTACAGTTCCAGATTGTATTCAAAGAATTGAAGAGCAGACAGAGGGTCAAGTAACAGTTGATGATTGGTATCCAGTTCCAAGTTGCATGCCACTAACCAATGTTATTGAGGCATTCTCAAGTAAACCAAAATATGAATTATCTATTCACTTTGCATGTGGAGCAGGAAGTTATGTGTTCCAAGATGCAGACTCAAAGAAACTTATTCCAATGACAAGATTTTGTGATATTCAAGGAATGTTAGAATTATTTGAAGACAAGTCAGAACAGATTCGTTCTGGTGCAAACAAGTACTTTACAATGCTAGAAGTTGTAAGAAAACTCAAAGGATTTATTGATAAATCAAAACAACCAGCAGGACTAGACCTAGCAAAGATGTTCGGAAGTATTTTGATGAAGCGTTCCTTTGAGGCTGTGGGTTCATGGCATGTAAAAGGTCTGTTCTTAGGCATGATGCATTTCCAAGACAAGTACAATGAAGATTTAGAAAGATTACAGAGATGTGACATTCACTACGTAACTCCTGATCTTAGAATCATTCCTTTCTGTGCATTCAATGTAATTCCAGAATGGTATAGAGACAGAATCCAAAAGAAATATTCTATTACAGTAGAAGAATGGGAAAAAAGAGAAGGTGTTACACTCGAAGATGGTCTTTACAGAGGTCTTATGAGAAGAGGTTCTGGCGATGATTTGGCAGCTGGTTGTGCAAAAAGCGAGATGTTCCATCAAGCAGAACAAGCAACAATGTAATTAGATTCTATAACTAATAAAATTATGACTTCAATTACAAATCAACCTTTGCGTACAGTTGAGTGGACAGATAATAAAGTACGTATGATTGATCAAACAAAACTTCCAAATGAATTTGTTTATGTTGAATATACTGATTTTAATCAAGTTGCAGATGCAATTAAAAATCTCGTTGTTCGTGGAGCACCTGCAATTGGTGTTTCTGGTGCATTCGGATTAGCATTAGCATCAATTCAAAGTAATGCAGAAACTAAAGATGATTTACTTGTATATCTTGAAGAAGCTCATAAAATTTTACTTGCAACAAGACCTACTGCAATCAATCTAAAGTGGGGATTGGATCAAATAATGACTATTGCAAAACAAGGTGACAACGTTGAACAAATAAGATCTTCAGTAATTGAGGAATCAAAAAGATTAGCAGAAGAAGATGTAAAAATTAACAAGACTATGGGAAAACTTGGTTCTGAATTATTTGCTAATAATGATACAGTGATGACACATTGTAATGCTGGTGCATTAGCAACAGTTGGATATGGAACTGCGTTAGGAGTTATTCGAGCTACTAAGGAAAGTGGAAAAAATATTAAAGTTATTGCAACTGAGACAAGACCGATACAGCAGGGTTCAAGATTAACTGCATTTGAACTAAAGCATGATGGAATAGATGTTAGTCTAATTCCTGACACTGCAGTTGGCTATACAATGGCAAATAATCTTGTAAACAAAATCATCGTTGGTGCTGATAGAATTTTGCGAACTGGTCACGTTTTTAATAAAATTGGCACATACCAAGTTGCCATAATGGCCAAACAGCATAATATTCCATTTTATGTTGCTGCACCATTATCTACTTTTGATCTAAAAAGTAATCCTGATGAAGTGGTCATAGAACAGAGAGAGGCATCTGAAGTCACTGGTATTGGTGATAAAAAAACTGCACCTGATGATATCAATGTCATAAACCCAGCATTTGATATGACTCCTCCTGAGCTAATATCTGGAATAATTACGGAAAAAGGAATAGCCAAGACTCCATTTGATGATTCTATCAAAAAGTTATTTGAAGCTAATTAATAGAAAGTTTTTATCTAAACTATATTTTTTTAGCATATGGAAGCAATTAGTGTTGAACAAGTCAGAAATTCTTTGAAACAATGTATGGATCCTGAAGTACCTCTAAGTATTGTAGATATGGGTTTGATCTATGGAATTGATATTTCTGAAAATAACGATGTTAATATTAAAATGACAATGACTACTCAAGGTTGTCCTTTACATGAAACTATGGTAGATGACGTTAAGCGCTATACAAGAAAAGTTTCTGGAGTAAATAGTGTCAATGTTGACATTGTCTGGGATCCTCCTTGGACAATGGACAAAATGTCTGATGAGGCAAAAGCCTTGATGAAAAAAATGGGATCACAAAATACACCTGCTCCAATCAACTACGAAACAGCATTACCTCAAGGTACTGGTAAATTAGTTAAACAAGAAGATGGTTCGATAATGTTAGCCAACGAACATGAACAAGGATTTATGGTTAATCAAGCCATTGTGGAGTTTTGGAAATCTTGTAATGGAGAACGTAAAGTTACAGAATTAGTTGACATATTTGCAAAGGAAACAGGTCTACAACGAACTCAAGTTGAAAAAGAAGTTATGCAGTTAATCAAACAACTTAATGAAGGTGGATTACTCACAATTCCAAATCAAGGCGATGTCCCAAACGTTGACTTTAAAAAATTAAATTAAATTTCTTTAATCTCTGTAACTGTAGCTTGCACTGAATCCATTTTAACAACTGCTCTTTTTTCACTCCATCCCAAAGCTACATACCAATCTCCTGCATCATCATCATATTTTGTCTCAAGAGTTTTAACATCGGATGCTTCTGCCTTGTAATTTTTTATAATTCCTGATATAGCTAATGATATTGCATCTTTTTCTGTCTTCAACCTTCTATCCATTAATCCAATTCCAGGACTCATGAAAAATCTTTCAATTTACATCTAATATACTTGATTGTTAATCGAAAGGGCCCGTAGGGATTCGAACCCTAGACCTGTTGGTCCGAAGCCAACCGCTCTATCCAGGCTGAGCTACGGGTCCAAAAAAATAAGCATTTATCGGGTCTAAATATCTGTCTTATTTATGAAAGTTTCAAAAAAAGTTGCAGGTGTTGAATATGCAATAAGAGATATCGTCTCTGCTGCAAGAGAAATTGAGCAGCAAGGAAAGTCTGTAGATTATCTAAACATTGGTGATCCAATTCAGTTTGGTTTTCAACCTCCTGATAATGTCAAGCAGGCATTAATTGACGCAGTTAACAAAGGAAATAATTTCTATACTCAATCTGAAGGTCTTCCTGAATTATTAGATGAAATTGCAAAAAAAGAAAATTCCAAAGGACTTTCTATTGGTCCAGAAAATGTTGTGGTAACAAATGGTGTATCTGAAGGATTAGACATGGTAATCTCATCAATTGTTGAGGATGGCGACGAAGTTTTGTTACCTGGTCCGTATTACCCACCTTACGCATCATATGTAAGATTACATGGTGGAAAACCAATTGAATTTGCAGTTGATTTTAAAAATTCTAGACTAGATGTTGATGATATTAAAGCAAAGATTTCATCTAAGACTGTTGCCATATGTTTGATTAGTCCAAATAATCCAACTGGATTAGTTTTTGATGAAACCGCTCTAAAACAAATTGTTGATATAGCAAACGAACACGATCTTTATCTAATCTGTGATGAAATTTATGATAAGATAGTTTTTGATCAAGAATTTACAGGAATAGGAAAAGTTGCAGGAAATTCTCCAGTGATAATTCTAAATGGATTCTCAAAAGTCCATCTAATGTCTGGTTGGAGAATTGGTTATATTGCATTTAATGATTCTCCACAACTTGATGCAATCAGAGAAAACTTGCCTAAATTAGCAAGAGTTAGAATTTCTACTAATTTACCAGTACAATATGCTGCATTAGAATCATTACGAGGACCACAAGATTATATTGGAAAATTTGTTTCTGAAATAAAAACACACAGAGATTATGTAATTAAAAGACTTAATGCAATGAATAACATTACATGCTCTAATCCTCAAGGCGCATTTTATGCATTTCCAAAAATTGAAAATAATAAATTTAGTTCAGACAAGGATTTTGTACTAGAATTATTAAAACAGAAAGGCGTTTTAACAGTTCATGGCTCAGGTTTTGGTACTCAGTATGGAAGCGGTCATTTCAGAATAGTTTACCTCCCAAATATGGAAATATTAGAGTCTGCCATGAATAAAATTGAAGATTTTGTTCGTTAATACTTCCAAACTGAAAATTCTTTTGGTGTTATCTCAATAATACAGTCAGTATCATCTAATAGCTCTTTTGCAGATTTATTATTCAGCGTTTTAAAATAACGTAAAAGGATTTTTTTTGCTAGTTTTGCCACCATTGTTTTTTCTTTGATTAATTTTGCATTTCCTTTTCCCATAATTCCAAAAATATTTGGTGCATTGACACCTACATCCACACAAAAGCTAACTTTCTTGTGATTTTTCACATTTTTTGCTTTTTCAGTTTTGGTGTTTGTTCCAATGAAAATTTTCTTTGTAGCATACAGATACCACACTGGAACAACATGAGGCATACCTGATTTATCTACACTTGCCAGATGTAGAATTTTTGCCTTTTTCAAAAATTCATTATTTTTTGACATTAGATTTCCTAAATCCCATTCCAATCATAAAACAACCAAATACAATCATTGCTACAGAGACTTTTTCATTAGTTATATCTGGTCCAACCAAAAAATCATAAACAAATTGTGGACTCCAGATAATTATATTTTGAACCAAGACAATTAATGCCATTATAATGAAAAGTAAACCCATTGCAGTAAACCAATTACGTCCACGACGTGGATATTCATGACTCATAAAAATACTAGATTTTTTAGAACTTAAATTATTTTAATTCCAGGATTTTTCATTTTATTTCTAATCATTGCATTGAGTAATAGTGGTGTTGACATTTCAACCAAATATGCTAATGCACCTGGTCCAAGATAAATTGGGCGTAATCCTTCAATTTCATTAATTAAATCATTTACAACATGGACTGATTCTTTATCATCACCTGCAACAAAAATATCATAATCCAAACTTAGTGTTGGATTAACAAGTTTTTTTTCAGAAATTACATGAAATGCTGAAACTAGCTTGGTTTTATCTTTCATATGTTTTTCAACTGTTTGGTGTGAGAATGGTTTATTTTCTTTAATTGCAACACATTCAAAACCCACATCAGTTTTTGTCATTGGTACTATTGGTGAGATTACTACACAATCATCATTAATTTCTGATAAAATCTGTGAACATATTGCATCAATGTTGTCGTATGGAATAGATAAAACTAAAACTTGAGATTCTTTAGCTACTGAAACATTATCATTTCCTGTAATCTTTCCGTTAATTTCTCCATATGCTTCTTTTGCAAGATTTGTATATTCTGTAGCTGAAGATGAAGCACGTTCTACATCTCGTGATCCAATCATAACTTCGTGATTCTTAGACCATCTTAACGCAAAACCTTTTCCCATTCCTCCAGTTCCGCCAATTATTCCAATTTTCATGAATTTGTTCTAACAATGTTATTATTATCTCTATTTGAAAAATTAAAAAGATTCAAAAAAATGATAATATTTTTGAGACATGGTCAAGCAGAAAACAATACAAAAAAGATTTTAGCTGGACGAACACCAGGCATTAATCTAACTGAAGAAGGAAAAAAACAAGCTGAACAAGCTGGAAAAATGTTAGAATCACTTGATGTTTCTGCAATTTATTCTAGTCCAATTGACAGAGCTGTCCAAACTACTGAAATTATAAAAAAATATTGTGATGTAGAATACAAGACTGATGATAGATTAATCGAATTAGATATGGGACAATTTACTATGATGCCTTATCAAGAAATTTTCAATAAACACGGAAATGTTTTTTTGAAATTTTATAGTGGTTCTACTGAAGTTAGTGAAAATGGTGTAGAAACATTCGCTAATGTAAAAAAACGAATTAACGATATGGTAGACTTTGTTATAACTAAACATAAAAATGAAAATGTAGTATTGGTAACTCATATGGATCCTATTAAAGCAATGATCGGCAGAGTTCTTGATTTAAAACCTGAAGTTTTATTCGAATTAATTATTGCGAATGCATCACTTTCAATAATTAAAAACCATGATCAGAATTTTTATTTAACTGCGATTAATGCAATGCATCCTGAACGATTTCATGAGTCATTTTAAGCGAATCTTCCAAACCCTTAAATATATTTTTCAGTCCACGTAAAAACAACCGATAATAATGAATGCAATAATTGGATTAGGATTAGTTTTAGGCTTGTTAGTTATTTTACCATCAATTCATTATGCTTTGGCGGCAGGAGATGAGCCTGGTGAATATTTGGATAGACGAGTAGAAATTTGGGGTTTATTTTATAGATTGATGATTGTTGCATTTACAATTGGTACTGTAGTTTCAGGCACAATTGTTTGGCTTGTATTGAGATTTAGAGAATCAAATCCAAAAGCAAAGCCTACTGAATATGAAGGATCTGGAGAATGGTAAAATGAGTGGACATTCTAATTGGCCTGAATGGGTTTATGTTGGTGTTGTAATTGCATTGTTATGTTATGTTGGTGCGGAAGCATGGAACATTGAAAGAATTATAGAACATGTTCCTGCAGATGCTGAAATAATCCAAGTTACAGGGCAACAGTGGTTATGGACATTTGAACATGAAGACGGAACAAAAGAAATAGGCGAACTACATCTTGAAAAAGGTAAAGCCTACAAGTTTGAGGTGACATCAAAAGATGTCATACATTCGTTTAACATTCATGATTATACAGTATTGATGGATGCTGTTCCTGGAAGAGTTAATACAGTTTGGTTTTCACCAACTGATGCAGGTGAATTCCCAATTCAATGCAGAGAATATTGTGGGATGATTCATTATAACATGCGAGGAACTTTATATGTACAGGATGGGGTGTAATCTGATTTGGTACTAGAATTACAAAAACCAAGACCAATTTGGCAAATAATGTTTTCAACACATCATACTGATATTGGATTACTTTATTTGATAACATCGTTGGCTTTCATGTTCATGGGTGGTGCATTGGCACTTGTACTAAGACTAGAATTGTTTGCACCAGGAACTCAGGTAATTGCTGACGCGATGACATACAACAGAATTTTTACTGTTCATGGCACAACTTTGATTTTCTTATTTATCTTACCATCTGCATCAGCATTTGGAAATTATCTTGTTCCAATAATGGTTAGATACAAAGATATGGCATATCCAAAACTTAATGCAATTGCATTCTGGATGATTCCACCAGCAGGTGCATTAATTTGGTTAGGATTTGCAGATTTTACATGGTATGCATATCCAACATATTCTGTAATCAGTGCACCAGGTCCAGCAGCAGACATGTGGATTTTTGGTCTGAAAATACTTGGTGTATCTTCTCTTCTAGGTGCAATTAATTTTGTAGTTACCATTCTAAAATGTAAACATCCTGATTTACCACTTAGTAAGATGCCACTTTTAGCATGGTCATACCTTGCTTCATCCTTAATTATTATAGTTGCAATACCAACTTTTGCAGCTGCATTATTGATGCTTCTCACAGATAGACTAGGTGTATCTGGATTCTTTAATCCAGCTATGGGAGGCGATCCTATTGCATATCAGCATCTTTTCTGGTTTACATTCCATCCTGAAGTTTATGTTCTGGTCATACCTGCGATTGGATTCATGTATGAGATATTTCCGCGTTTTTCAAGAAAACCAATATTCAGCCATAGTTCTGGTGTATTTGCATTTGTACTTTTAATGCTTGTAGGCTTTGCATCATGGGCACATCACATGTATGCAACAGGAATGTCATTTACTGAAAAAACTGTTTTCATGGTAGGTACTTTGGCAGCAGTTCCAGCATCAGCAATGCACGTTTTCAACTTCTTGGCAACAATGTGGGGTGGTAGGATCAAATTTGCAACACCAATTATGTGGGCTGTTGGTGGAATAGCATTATTCTTCTCTGCAGGTGCAGGTGGTGTAGTAAACAGTGCAATGCCTTTGGACTTTATCACTCATGATTCGTATTGGGTAGTTGGACATTTCCATCTATTTGTGATGGGAACTATTTTGTTTGGTACAGTGGGATTCATCTATTACATGTTCCCATACATAACTGGGCGAATGTACAATGAGATGTGGGGCAAAGTTCACTTCATACTATCATTTGTTGGAACAGTTATGGTGTTCTTTACACAACATCTACTTGGACTTTACGGAATGCCAAGAAGAATTTACGATTATCCACCATTCCCAGAATGGGTTCAGATGAATATCATTATTTCAATTGGAGCATTTATTATCGGAATCAGTATGGCAATCTTCCTAGGTAATTTGATTTACAGTTCTGCTAAAGGCAAACCAGCTGACATGGATGATCCATTTGGTCTTGGCGGAAAATATTACTTCCCGTATCAGGCAAAGACACCACATACTGAAAATGGCGGCTACCATTGAGGAGATAAGATGTCACAACTAGAACAACAAGATCCAATTTACAGAACTTCACCAGAGAGGACTGTTAAAATGATGGTAATAATGTTAGGAATCTGCATTGTAGGCGGTGCACTTTTCTTTGGATTTTGGGATTTTTGGATTTCAATGCCACCTGCTGCTGCAAATTTGAATCTTGGAACTGATGATCATGGAGGTGCAGGAGCTGGCACAGTTACTGAAACTGGTGTAGAAATTCCAGTATCATTAACATTTGTTGAAAGTAGTGACTTTAGGATATTAGCATTTAACGCATTACCAGGAGAATCAGGAAACAATCCAACTATCACAGCAAATGTTGGAGATAAAATTCTCTTCGATGTAGTAAACGTTGGAAAGTCATTTCATGCATTTGGTGTGACAGCAGCAGAAGAAGGCTTTGATGGTGTAATAGCAGGTAGCGATATTGCTGTAGCAACCAATCCTCTTAAACCAACTGAAGGTGGTACATCTGAATTTATTCCAACTGAGACTGGTACATATTACTACATCTGTACTGTTCCAGGACATAGAATACAGGGAATGGTAGGAGAAATTATTGTAGGTGAAGGCGCTGCAGCACCAGAGGCTGCATCTCCAACAGGTATTAGTCATGATATTAATTTTGATTTTGTTGAAAGTAGTGACTTTAGAACATTAGCATTTAATGCATTACCAGGAGAAGAGGGTCATAATCCTGAAATTCGTGTAAATTCTGGTGATGAAGTAACTGTTACTGCAAATAATGCAGGAAAATCATTCCACGCATTTGGTGTTGTTTCAAATCCTGATGACTTTAACAGTGTTATTTTTGATTCTGCTATTGCAGCTGCAACCAACCCACTAAAACCTGGTGAATCTGGAGACGTAACATTCTTGGCAGGTGCTCCTGGTACATATTACTACATCTGTACAGTTCCTGGACATGCATTACAAGGTATGCAAGGCTTATTCATCATAGAGTAATTTGATTCTAAAATACCTGGCATTAGCATCTCTTGTAATATTATACTCACTGATGTTTGTAGGTGGATACATTTCTGCAGCCGGACTAGGTTTGACATGTCCTGAATGGCCTTTATGTCCAAATGGTATTCTGCCTAATGATGAGTATTTCATCGAGTGGATTCATAGAACAGTTGCCGCAACAACTGGTGTCTTTATTTTGGCTACCACAATAGGTGTTTGGATAAACAAGGACGCAGGAAGAAAAATTAAATTCACAAGTGGATTTGCAAGTGCACTTGTAGTTACACAGATAACTTTAGGTGCAATAGTAATTGATACAAAATTACATGCAGTTTTAGTATCTATACATTTAGGAATTGGAATTTTATTATTCTCTATGGTTTTACTGACTGTTTTGTTTGCCTTTAGATTAGGAAAATCAGTATTACATACTAATGCTTAGAAATTCGTTTAACAATTCTTGGAATAAAGACTATTCCCATTACCCCCACAAAAATTAATCCTCCTGCTGCTATTGCGCTAATGAAAATATATCCAAATGGTGACTGTGTACTAATATTGAATGTGTATGTAAGTGGATTTCCATAATCCATATCATCGTATAGATCAACTCTAAAAAGATGATTCCCTGAATCTATAAACACAAAATCAGTAACCAAATGTGCACCATTAACTGATTGTGGTCTTATGGCATTAATTTGCTCTTCATTGTAAAATATTCTAATTCCAATTGTAAATCCATCAACTTCATTAAAATCCAGATCTGTAACTCTGATAAGAACTTCAGATTTTTCACCAATTTGTGGAAATTCAGGCAGAGTAGCGATCTGAACTCTATACTCTCCAAATGTTTGTTCAGATGAATTGAAAAGTGAGTGTGCATTAGCCTCTGAAATTATAGGTATTCCAGAAAAAGTGAAAAAAATTAAAATGAAAACTTTGAAAATCTGCTTCATTTGTATTCTAAATTATTTACTGATCAATATATTGTAACTCTAGAATTCTTCATGAAAATTGTCAAAAGCTTTAAATTCATATCAGCGAAAGTTTGAATCGTGACCGTAGTAAAAAAGTCAATAGATATCAAAGCACCTGTTGATACTGTGTTTACATATTTTGCAAGACCAGAACATGTTTCTGATCAAATGTCTGAAAAAGGTGTAGGAATGACAGTTATTCCAATGGACATAAAAGCAGGAATGGGTGTAGGTACTACCTTTAGAGTAATTGGTGATTTTAGTGGAAAAAGACTAGAGTGGGATTGTGAAACAACTGAATTTGTTAGAGAAGAAAGAATCTCTGCAAAAATGATTAAAGGTAAATTCAAGAGATGGGCTATTACAACAGAGTTCAAAGAACTTTCTGATAATCTTACCAATGTTTCAATGACAGTTGACTATGAAATGCCATTGGGTCCTTTAGGTGGAATTTTAGACAAAATCAAGTTTGCAAAATCTGCTGAAAATGGATTGGAAACAGCACTTTACAAAGTTAGAGGTCTCTTGGAAGGAAATGGTTCAATTCCAGTATATATCACACTTGATGCATACCAGAAACTTCTTGCAGAGAAGAAAAAAATGAATAATGTTCCAGTTTCAACCGTTCTTACTTCAATTCTTGAACAATATCAAAGTGTAGAAGAAATCAAAAACTAGTTTTTTAAATATCTCAAGTTTAATAACGATCATATTTTTTTATGTTCTTGTGGGTCTATAGCGCAGCCAGGTAGCGCACCGGACTCTTAATCCGGTTGTCATGGGTTCGAATCCCATTAGACCCGCTTTTATTTTATAATTTTTTTAATAAAGTAAACCTTGTTTGATCTTGTCCATAATCTTCATGCAAGTCTACATCACTAACAAATTTTATTTTATAGTCTGACCATTTTTCTCCCATATTTCGAAATTTATGATTTTCATCAATCTGTTTTTCAGTTTTTTCATATTTCTCACAATGCATTATCCATCTTTTAGACACTCTAAACATTTCTGAAATTCCTTTTTTTAAGATATCATCATCTAGATAATTCATCAATCCATGTGTAAATACAAAATCTATTGAGGAATCTTCAAATGGTAATTTAGTTATGTCTCCTTTTTGAAAATTTACACTTGATACTTTTTCTTTTGCAATTTCTAATGCATGTTCATTTAGATCAATCCCATGTAATTGGAATGAATCTGAAAATAGTCTTAAATCAATTCCTGTACCACAACCTATCTCTAAAACACTCTGTATACCTGGTAAAGAACTAACTAAATTTGTAACATACTTTGAAAATTCTTCATTATACCTAGATTCATTTTCATCTGCATATTTATTCCAAAACTCAGTATCATATTTCATAACAATTACCTAATCTTAGTGCTTACACCCACAAGGAACAAGTTTTGTATCAAATGTACAATCATGTGGTCCTTCTGAACTTCCATCAATAGGAATATCCTTCATGCAATCTTCGTGTTTTCCCTTCTTACAAAACCAACAAATTTGTGGGTTTGTTCCTGGTGATGAGCATGATTCCATATTTATTTTAATTATTTTACCTTTAAAAAATTAACTTACAGAAATTTTAGCCATTTTAGGAATCTCTTATCCTTTCCCATCACTACATCCATGAATGATTCTTGTAGTTCCTTAGTAACAGGACCGATTTTACCAGTTGCAATTTTTGATCTATTTACTCTAGTTACAGATTTCACTTCTGCTGCAGTACCAGTCATGAATATCTCATCAGCTGATAATAGATTGTTTATACTAATGTTTTTCTCAATTACTTTTCTTCCATTAGATTTGAGCAATTTTATTATACTATCTCTAGTGATTCCATTTAGAATATCAGCATTTAATGGCGGTGTTGTAATCTTTCCATTCTTTAAAACAAAAATATTTTCAGCACTTCCTTCTGCAACATTTCCATTGTTGTTTAGCATTATTGCTTCATCATATCCACTGTTTAGTGCTTCCATACGAGCAAGTGCTGCATTAGAATAATTTGCTGCAGATTTTGCTTGCATTGGTTGTGATTTTGAATCAATTCTTATCCATTTTGATATCTTGCATTTTGCACCTGAAAATTTACCTGCTTTTGATTCTCCCATTTTCCATTCCCAACATGAAATTGAAACATCAACATTATTTTTAATCGGTGTTAATCCCATAGTACCATATCCATAATATGCAAGTGGTCTAATGTAACATTCTTTTAATTTACTTGCCTTTACAGTTTTAATAATTCCATCTGTAATTTGTTTTTTTGAATAAGGAATTTTCATAGAATATAATTTTGCAGAATTAAATAATCTGTCTATATGTTCAGGTAAGCGAAATATTGCTGAACCATTTGGAGTATTGTAACATCTTATTCCTTCAAATATTGATGTTGAATAATGTAATGCATGTGTTAAAACATGAACTTTGGCATTTTTGAAGGGAACTAATTTTCCATTCATCCAAATTTTTCCTATTTCTTTCATGTGATAAAATTATCAGGTCATAATTTAAAGAATTATTGAATAAACATTACAGAAATCCATGAATTACAAGCCTGAACTATGGAAACTAAATAGATCAGATTAAATAACGAATTTGATCTATGTTAAGTAAGCGTGTTTTGGGTAACGCCGGACTAATTCTAGACGATGGTCCAAGAACAAACCCAGAATGGCACTACTGGTCAATCGACCTTTAGCGCCATGTTATTAATTAAATAAATTTAATTTTTGATCTTTCTGAGTGTATTGCCTTAATTCCTTTAGCAATATTATCATCTGAATCCTCAATTACAATAATTATTCTTGAAGTTTCTTCTTGTGCATCAAGATTCAAAATATTTAGTCCTGCATCACCAATCCTTGAACTTGCTTTTGATGCAATTTGTTGAACTCTCCACATCTCATCACCAATCAATGTAATTACTCCCCTTTGATACGAGATATTTGCTAATGAATCAAAGCTTAGAATGTACTTCTCATTTCTATTTACATAATCCGCATCAAGAAATAAAATTCTGGTGAATTCCATTCCATCTTTTGTAAAAGGTGATAAAATTATGAATTCACTATATCGCTTTTCTCGTTCTAATGATTCTAGTAAATTTTTCGCACTAGATGATTCAATTCTTAATATGGCACAATTTTTCTTTCCTGTAACTATCTTCAAAGGATGACCATTCTTGTCAGTTGGTTTTCTTTGAATTGTAGTAATATGTTCTGGTTTGTTCATATCTGTAATTACAACTGATATTTCTACACCATTTTCAACAATTTCTTTAATTGCAATTGGATCTATAATTTTCATTCCAAACATACCTGCTAGTCTTGCTTCATTGTATGACAGATCGCTTATTTGATCTAATTCATCTTGAACAATTTTTGGATCTGCTGACCATACTGAACTATCTTTTTCTAGATCAATTTTTGTATCATATTTTTTATGAAATAAAATTCCTATATCAGCAGCTGTTCTGTCAGAGCCACCCCTTTCATATGTGGTAATGATTCCATCTTCAGTTTTGCCAATAAATCCACCAATAGTAACTACATCATTTTGTTTGATCAAATCTTCTAATTTTTTAATACGTTCATTAGATTTAGCAAAAAGAAAGTTTGTTGATTCAATATTTTCATCTGTTATTATAGGCCAATCATCTAATGAAATTGTTTCAGATTTTATTCCATTACTTTTTAGTACAAAATTTAGAACATATGACATTAGAACTTCACCAGAATATGCAAGTGATTTTGCTCTAGTTTCATCTTCAAATTTACCTACACTTTTGGCATCTTCCAAAGATTTTGAAGCCAGAACTAACATGTCATGAATTATCTTCTTACATTCCTCTTTGTAATCATCATTTACCATTTCAAGAATTTTTGAGTATGTTTCTTCAATTGCAATTGTTGTGTAGTTTTCATTTTCTGCTGCAGATTTTCCCAAATTCAGCATTATATCCGTGAGTGACTTTCCAGTGGCGCTAGATAATGGTGCTGAACAGACAGCTATAACCTTCGAATCTTCCTTTAATTGCTTTATTCTTTGCAATATGATAGGCAATCCTTCACCATTTTTTCCTATCGCACTACCACCAAATTTTACAACAATTAGTTTTTCCATTACTTAATTAAAAAAACTCACGTGATATTAATTATTGACTATTTCCAGATAGAATAAGTTCTATAGCATTGCTTGCATTGGTTGCACCGTATGATTTAATGGGATTTCTATTTTCTTTTAATTTTTCCCTGATTAATTGCTCTAATCTAAAAATATCATCAAAAGAGTAACCCAGTTCTTTTGCATTATCCTCTTGTTCAAAATGATCTTTTATTGGAATAAAGATCCCAGGTGTTCCATATGTTATAGATTCATCAATTGTTGATTTTCCAGCAAGAGAGATTACAGCATCAGACGCATAAATTATTTCATGAAGGTTTGTTACAAATCCTAAACTTTTGATATTTTTTTCAGTATTTTCTTGTAAATTTGGTCCAGATACTATGACAAGTTCTGCTTCATCATTATTTTTCAAAGCCTCTATTGTTTGTTTTATTAAAAATTTTCCAGCATCTGTTCCTCCAACACTTAGTGTTATAGTTTTTTTAGTGAATCCTAATTTTTTTCTTAACTCTTCTCTAGTTTTAGTAATATGACGAACAATAGGTCCCGTTCTAATTATATTTTTTTCATTATTTCCATTTTCAGGAATAATAATTTTATCACATTTTTTAATCATTTCTTTCATTGTGTTATTCATTTTTTTTTCTATTATACTTCCAAATCCTTTGGTGAATCTTGTTTCAAGAATGTCAGTTACTAGAATATTTGGAATTCCTAATTCCTGTGCAACAGCAATTGACGCAAAATCTTCATCACTTATGATAATTTTGGGTTTATTTTTTAAAATTATCTCTTTTGAGATTTCTTTACAGTTTTTATAATATTTATAATATTTCCAAAGCCACTTTAGTTGATTTTTAAGCAATCCTTTTTCTACATCAAATTTTGGTGGCTGATAAACATCTTCTACATCATATCCACATTGTTTAAAAAATTTTGTTGCAGCATTTCCTGTAAAAAACTTGTAAGAAAAATTTTCCAAATTATCTATTATCGCACTATCTCTTGTTGCATGTCCTAAACCAATTGGACTTGAAAAAAATGCAATTTCATACATAAAAAACTTATTCGTAACTTCAATAAAATTTCACATTATCAAAGATTTAAATGGATTTTAACGAGAAATTTTCAGAGGGCTCGTAGTCTAGCTCGGTTATGACGTCGCCCTTACACGGCGAAGATCCGGTGTTCAAATCACCGCGGGCCCACTTCATTACTATAATATTTTTTAATCGCAATTAATGACACACAATATTGAGTGAATTATCCATGAATGAGAAGATGATTCTCATTCAATATGCTATTCAGAAGTATGAAAATGAAGAAGAATTGCTTGAAAAATTACAGAATGTTTTGCCTGAAAAAGATATTCAGCGAAGTTTAGACACTCTTATTGGAACACAGCGTGTAAGAAGAATAGGTCCAGAAGTTTTGCAAAATAATGTAAGCCATACTGAATTACCAGATTTACCAGATAACATCAAAGATCTCTTGGAAAAAATTTAATTTTTTTAAAAACTACGAAGTCCTTGTGGTCTAACTACTTCTGGATGTTCTTTCATCCAAGTAATTTTATCTAGCATTGCTTGTTTGTCTTCTGGAAATGTTCCTGCAATATTATATGCATTTGAACCATGATTAGCACGAAATACTACATTACCATCTACATTAATTTCTGTAATCAGTTCCTCAAGTTCATTTATTGCTTCAGAATCTGAGATTTGAATAAATTCTTCATCAAATTTTGTCAAAAATTCATCCTTGATTCCGTTTTCTAAATAAAGTGTAAGTGCACCAACATAATCTGGTTTTACTTCACTAATTACTTTTGCAGTTTCTCTTGCATTTTCACTTGAATACTTACTACCACCTATTCCTAATATGACCATGCATGATAATGTGAATCCAGCATCTTTTGCTTTCTTACATGATTTGATTATTGTTTTTGCCGTTGCACCTTTTGTAACTTTCTTTAGAAGAATGTCAGAACCAGTTTCTATTCCAAGATATAGCATATTTAATCCAGCTTTTTTCATAGCATCTAATTCTTCAGGAGTTTTTTTGAGAAGATTCATTGGCATTGCATAACAAGAAACTCGTTCAAGATTTGGAAATTTTTCATAAACATATTTCACAATTTGTATCATGTATTTTGTATCAAGATTTAATGCGTCACCGTCTGCAAGAAAAATTTTGGTAGTATCTGGAAGCATTTTTGCCATCGTGTCAATTTCACCCTTTACCTCTTCCCAACTTCTTTCAGAATACTCCTTACTTCGATACATATCACAAAATGAGCATTCATTAAATGAGCATCCAAGTGTTACCTGGAATATCAACGATTTTGCTTCTGACGGTGGTCTGTAAAGTGGTGTATCATAATTAAGCATCATATTTGTTGTAATACAAATTGTAATTTATCGTTTTTGAAGAAAAAACTAGAATATGTGGTCAAATTCAAGAGAGTTATGAATAGTGAGCGCCTACAATACTTGAAACTCAACAAAAACATATTCCTTGCTTTTCTTGTTTCAATGACAGTTTCTGCATTAGGGGCAAATTATTTCGCAGACCAAATTGAATTATTGAATAGTACAATCACATTAATGATTGATCATTCTGTATATTATGCTGTATTTGGAACTCTTTTCTATTTAGATAATAAGAAAAAATACATTCTAGAAAATGGAAAAATTAACAGATTATTATTAAAATCAGATTTATTAAAAATTGTTCTTTCATTTGGTAGTAGTGAAATAATCTATTCAATTGTTAGATGGGGAGTACAATACGAATTGTTAATATTGAATTATGATGCATATATGGCATCAGTAATATCTCACATTTTAGCAGCAATAGTATTTTTTGTTATATTAAATTTAGGAGTTAATTTTACAAAATTATTTAAAAATTCAAATTAATAATAATTAACTCCTGTTAATTCCAATTAGAATAATTTGTAATCAGTTACAATTGTAAAAATAATATTTGCACCAATGAGACAAGTTATACCAGAAATTCCATATTTCATGTATCGTACAGTCTGTTTCATTTTTGAGGATAATATGAAGGGCAATCCTATAATTCCACTAATAACTGCCATTCCAATTATACTACCAATTCCAAATAAAACCAAAAAATACATCATAGTTTCAAAACCCATAAACACTGATGCAGTTAATGCTACAAGACTGCCACTACCAGCTATTCCATGAATGCTACCGATGATGAATGATCTATGGTCATGTCTATGATCATTAGTATGATTGTGTGTATGAACATGTGAAATACCATCTTCATGTGTGTGAGGATGAATGTGGCTTTGTCCTAGAATATTTTTATTTCTGATTGTAAAAACACCTAAGGCAATTAGCATAACTCCAACAATTAATTCTGCTCCAATAAAGAATTCATTACCTATGGTTAATGAAAATCCTGCAATTAAAACTCCAATGATTATAATGCTTGATGTGTGCCCAAATCCCCATATCATCCCTCTCCATGAAGATATAGCAGTAAGATTTCTTAGAGATTGTTTTTTTGTAAGATTTGATTTTCCAGATATGATTTGAGTTGACATTGCACTAATATGATCTGGCTCAAATGCATGAATTAATCCAACCATAGCCCCAGCTGTCAAAATCAAAAAATGATTTTGAGTCTGAAATAATTCTATGAAAAAATCAATCATTAGTCTCTTTTTGGAATTTCTGCACGAGGATTTCCAAAATTGTATGTATTGCCTTTGCCACGATAATCTTTTGGTCTAACTGGGTCTCCTTCATCCAATCCTCTTTTTGTTAATGACAATCCTGCAAGAAGTTCTATGACCAATCTTTGTCCTAATCCTGATGTAATTCCGCCATTATACGAACTATTATCACTAACATCGTACGCAGGTGCAATCTCTACCAAATCCATTGCAAATCTATCTGGATCAAATGATTTGGATAGTTGACGTATCATCCTTATTCCTTCTCTGGATGTCAAACCATTTGGTTCAGGCTCTCCAGTACCAGGTGCATAAGCAGGATCAAAAGAGTCTATGTCCCAACTAAGATATACTCCATCAGTTCCATCATTGGCTCTGTCAGCAATTTCTTTTGCAATATAATCAATTCCTAATTCCTCTACATCTAACATTGTAAACCATTGGAAATCTTGGTCACACATCCATTTGTACAAATCTCGACCTGGCCAATATCCTCTTGGGCCTACCAATGAATAGTTTTTACCTTTCATGCATCCCATTTCCATAATTCTTCTGATATGTGCTCCGTGGTCATACTTGAAACCAGTTAATCCTTGTGGGGCACAATCTGCGTGAGTATCAAAATGAATCATACCTATGTTTTTGAATTTCTTTGCAAATGCTCTTACATTTGCATATGTAATTGAATGGTCTCCTCCAAGCATCACTGGTATTCCGTCAGCCTCAAGTACCTCTTTGACTTTTAGAGTCATTCTTTTATGAGATTCAATCACATCTCCAGGTGAAACTATTACATCTCCATAATCTACCGTTCGAAAAGTTCCAAATGGGTCTGCACCGGTTTCAATATTAAATCGTTCAAATGGAGGAGATGGAACTGTAGATGCTGCTCGAATTGCTCTAGGACCATATCGTGCTCCAGGACGTATAGTAGTACCAAAATCAAATGGTTCTCCGATGATCGCAACATCTGGATTTGCTTCAACTAATTCTTTGTGATTTTTCACCAAAGGAAGATGCAAAAATGTGTTAATTCCTACAAACGGAGCAACATCTGCACCATTAAAATCATCCCCATAAAATTCCATACCCATGACCAAAATTGGTCTAGCTTTAATTATAAAGAGTCTAAGTATAATACGAATTTTTATGGAAATAGTTGTTATAACAAGTCTACAACGATCATTAAACTATAATAATAATGTTCAACATTAAAAACCATGATTTTTCAAAGAACAGAAAACGCATGGCATTTTATCAACAAAGGTCTGGAATCCATGAACTATGAGCAATATAAAAAAGCAATTCCAAAATTCAATAAAGCTATTTCCTTAGAACCTCATAACCATGTTGCTCAATTACATAAAGGAAGATCACTTTATAAAATTGGATATTATCAAAATGCATTACAATGTTTTGATACAATCTTGAAATCAGATCCTAAAAACTTGGATGCATTACTTAATCAGGGTTTAACATTTCAAAAAATGGAAAAATTTCCACAAGCCATAATCTCTTTTAAAAAACTACTTGAAATTGACTCACAAAATCTTGATGCATTAATTTCACTAGGATTGTGTTTTAGTAAATTAGGCAAAAATGAGGATGCTCTAAAACTCATTGACGATGCATTATCAATAAATCCAAAAAACTCATCTGCATTATACAACAAAAGCCTAATTCTGGGAAGATTAAGCCAAAATTCTGATTCGTTATTTTTCCTTAATCAGGCAATTGAAGAAGATTCAAACCAATCTGCTAGATTATTTGAAAAAGGACAGGAATTAACAAATCAGAAGAAACACGAAAAAGCAATTAGATACTATACTCGTGCCTTAGAAATTGATAATAAAAATATTAAAGCATTAGTTGCTAAAGGCTGGACACTCGATTTTGCAGGTTTCTCAAATAAAGATGTCATTCATTTTTATGATGAGGCAATCAAAATTGATCCACAATATTCTGATGCCTGGTTCAACAAAGGATTGTTGCTTGATAGGACTAGATTACACAAAAAAGCCATAAAGTGCTTTGATAAGATTTTATCTTATGATTCTGAAAATGTGAGGGCATTGTACTGTAAGGGTGCCTCCCATGTGGCATTGAAACAATTTGGGAAAGGAAGATTTTGTTGCGAAGCTGCTTTATCAATTGAACCAAAAAATATTTTTGCATTATGTACCATGGTTTGGTGTTTGGAGCATTCAAAAAAATATGATGAGGCATTAAAATTCTGTGACACTGCTTTGGAAATAAATCCTAATTACGTTTATGCGTTAAGCTATAAAGGCAAATTACTATTTTTACAAAAAAAATTCTCTGAATCTTTAAAATATTATGAGAAGGCATTAAAAATTGAGCCAGACAACCAAACTGCTCTCTTTCATAAATTTAAAGTGGAAGCAGAATTGGAGAATAGAAAAAAAGAATCATTAGTAAAAAAATTTTTGAAATTTTAATATTTATAAAATATTCGTATAATACTTAGAATTCTTTAATACTAATTTTTGTAAAAAATGGTATGAATCCAGTTAGTTCTCCAGATGAAATATTTGCTGCATCCAAGCGTGTAATTGATACTTTATACGGTGATGTATCTGATTTCAAAATAAATGAAACATTTCAAAAACCTGAAAAAGGTCCTAGAGAGTCATGGGATGTTCAAGTCAAATTCATGATAGATGGTCTAAAATATACTGTTGATTTAGATATTGAAGAAAAAAGTGGTCGTGTAGTATATGCTCAATTAATTGATACAATGACTCCTCTCTAATCTTCTATATTTCTTATTAAACGGTCAATACTTCTCTTGCTGTTCTGACCTTTTCAATAATCTCTGAAACAAATCCATCTACAAATTGTTCAAAATTTGCAGTTCTATATTTTGCAGTGGTTTTTCTCCGTTTTTTGTATTCATCACGTAACCATTTAAAATCACTCTCATTCATTTTTAACGCATTATTTTCTAAATCATTTTTTGATTCAATCATGTTGACGATAAAATAACTAACAAATTTAGTAAAACACTTGACATTATACAACTCTAGATATTTTTCTTTATTCTCTTCATAATTGCTCTTTAGCCATTCTTTGATGTCTGATCTGATGGTGATTGTATTATATCGCCCTGTCAAATCCAGTCTTAACTTATGAGTATGTATTGTATATCGCTCTGCCTTAACCTCATTCATCATAATAATGAGTGTACTAGGAAGAAACATTCCCAGATAATTTCTATGTGTTACCTGCTGTAATCTCTCCATCACCGCTGGTTTGACTCCAATCGTAGA
>Ga0114999_10002316_pt1 | contig 25284 bp, 20 predicted proteins | sample ArcticOcean_MG_C_3_FD_89820 | JGI IMG/M metagenome (GOLD analysis project Ga0114999, IMG submission 89820) | Marine microbial communities from western Arctic Ocean - ArcticOcean_MG_CB8_126 | ecosystem: Environmental > Aquatic > Marine > Oceanic | place: Arctic Ocean: Canada Basin | collected...
GAGGCCGTCGGAAGGCTCATCGATGACCCGGCGCTGCGACGTCGTCTTGGCGAACGGGGACTGGAAGTAGCAAAACGGGAGTGGCCGTTCAAAAAACAGGCAGACGAGTTAGTACGGTTGCATGTGGAACTGGTCTGGGAAGCTAGCCGTTGACCGCCCGGACATTTGCCCGCGATTCGCTGATTCGTGCCACTTATGCGACCGGTGCGCCATACTTGCGCAAACGGGTGCTGAGGCTGTCTCGCGGGCCGCTGTCTCGCGTACTTTGCTTTCACCGGGTGCGATCCGCCGCCGAATTTCGGGAAAAGGCGGAGTTTCTGGCTCGTCACTTCAACGTCGTCACACTCTCAGACATTGAGGACGGAGCAAACCTGAGTAGGAGCCGAACCAACCTGGCGATAACTTTCGACGACGGGTTCGCCGAGCAGATCGAAAACGCCCTCCCGGCGTTGGTAGAACTGGAATTACCGGCCACGTTCTTTCTTATCACCGGCTGTCTGGGCCTGTCGGCCGCCAGAGCTGAACGTTTCTATGCAGACAATGTCGGGATCGCATATGACCGGGCGCTCGGCCAGGCCGAAGTGGGTGAGTTGGCACGACAACCGAAAGTCGAGATCGGACTACACACAAGGACTCACGCCGATCTTGGTGGAGCGGAGGATCCGCAGACGCTTGTATCGGAGATTACCGAAGCACGTGAGGAGATGGAACGCATCTGTGGACGACCGGTGCTTCGGCTGGCATATCCATACGGCGGCATTCTCAATTACTCTAGAATCGCGATTGAATACGCTAGGGCGGCTGGCCTCCGATCTGCTTACACGATCATCCCGGGCTTTAACACCTCCGTGACCCCGCGCTACGAAATGCACAGGGACAGCCTTAGCCCGAGTTTGGGCCCAACCCTGTTCAAAGCCTGGCTCGCCGGCTCCTACGACCCATTCAAATCCGTGTTGAATTCTGTAAAAATGGGACTCGGCCGCCACACCGGCAATTGAATGTGGTGTCGATAGTGCTGTTTCTGCCATGCTCGGCAGTTTCGACATTCAGAAATGTGCTTCCGGGCGGGCCGGAGTGTGAGGGGATTGTCACCTGGGACTGATAGGTAGAGAACACTTCTACGGCGACTTCCGCAGAATGGTGGGAGAGGTCGCCCAATCGTCACCGGTCTTCGACCTGGGCACCGGATCGAGGTTCCGAAAAGAGATTGCCCCGTACCGGGACATGCTCATGGAGACCGGCTACTTTGCCCTGGGATACCATGTCCGGCGCCAGGGTGAACTAACTCCGGACCTCGACGCCGACCTTCAGAGCCTCCCCTTCAGGACTGGATCGGTCGGGGGTGCCTTCGCAATCGAGGTTTTCGAGCATTTGCCGCATCCCTGGAAGGCGGCCGAGGAACTGCACCGGGTGCTCCGCCCGGGCGGGAAAGCCCTGGTCACGGTGCCGTTTCAGACTGGATACCATGGCGTGCCCGGACCGGATGGTTACGAAGACTATTTCAGGTACAGCGAAAGTGGGCTCAAGAGTCTGTTGGGTATGTTCAAAAAAGTAGAGGTCGTTCCAGTGGGAGGCAAGCTTTACCGGCTCATCCATACGCCGCCATTTCTATTTCTCAGAGGACCGATGATGAGCCGGGCTCTTGTGGGGGCCTTCAACGCGATTGACGCTAGGCAACCGCCGTCGAGCCCGTTGCGCTGGCTGGCCCTGGTAGAAAGATGAGCGCACCCGTGCCCGGGTTCTGCATTGAGCGCAATAGCGCAATCAGGACCAAGATGCTGATCAGGGCCTGGCAGGTCCTGGGCGAACGCGGCGGACGGATGCTGGACGTCGGCGGCGGCGACGGCCGAATGTGGGTGGATTTCCTTGCCAACGTGCCGAGCGTGCAGTACCACAGCGTGGAACCGTTCGTCGCCGTAGTAGAGTCCGCGCGAAAAGCGCTTCCCGAGCACGCTGAAAGCATCAGGGTAGGGCGAGGTGAGGATATCGTCGAGCTGTTCGACGGCGAGTTCGACCTTATTGTCTCGCGCTCCGTGCTCGAACACGTCGTTAAGAGAGAGGTGTTCATCCGAGCGATGTGCTCGGCCCTGGCTCCGGGCGGGCTGTTGCTGCTTACGTGGGGTAGGGGGCACTTTAAGGAAGGCCTGCTGACGGATATACGCAATCTGGCGTCCCAGGCGCTGGCGCTGGGGGGCGTGGACCGCTTTTATGCGGCCCCGGTCTCCGAAGACGCGCTGCTCGATCAGCTGGATCGAAACGGGATGCAGGTCGTGGAACGTATGGGCACGATGCTGCCTGACGTCAAGGCGGCCCATAAACTGATTTCTGATTCCGAGTTACGTGACTCTTGCACGCTCCGGTGGTTGGCACTGGAGGAGAGCCTCAATGGCGCGATTGAGGACGAAAGATTCCTGAGACAAGTCCCGAACGAGGTCTACGTGGAGATCACGGCCCGGCAGTGAGGATTTGCCGGGTCATAAAGAAGGTGCCGCCACTGGTGGGAGGGATGGAGTTCCACTCCCAGTATCTGAGTCGGCAACAGGGCCTGGACGGCGATGAGGTCGAGGTCTTCTATCTTTTTGGCGACCTTGAGCCGCCGCATCCTAATGTTCGGGTGCACAAGGCCCCGCTCTCGGGCCTCCTGTCACTGGTGGGCAAGGACACGGTGGTCGCGGCGGTCTTCGCGCTGCTTGTCATACCCATGGTGTGGTGGGCGAACTGGCGAAGACCGTTCGATGTGGCCCACCTGCACGGCGATGTTTTCGAGGCCGCGACCGGGTTTGTTTTTACCCGGATTCTCGGTTTGCCCGCAGTCATGACCATTCACGCCGGCCTGAACACGAAACGAGTCTATAAACTGATGGCGGGCCCGGTGTTGAGACGGATGCCAGGGATAATCGCCCACTCCAGGGAGATCGGCGAGGAGCTTGGGTCGTTGGGGGTCGAACCTGACAAAGTCTCGTTTTCCCACAGCGGCATATGGATGGATCGGTTCGGCGAAGTGGAACCGGATGCCCGTCGTATCGAGAGAGACAGAGCCGGGATTTCTCCCTCTGAGATGATCGTCATGTCGGTCGGCCGGCTGCACCCGATGAAGGGGTACGAGTACGTAATTGAGGCCGTCAAAATCTTGGGAGACTCGCTGGCGGGCCGCCTGGTGATCGTGGGCGAGGGCCCGGAGCGCGATCAGTTGAAGGAGCAGGCCGCCCCACTGGGACAGAAAGTCATGTTCATGGGCAGGCGGGAGCACGCCGAGATTCCTTCACTGCTGACAATGGCGGACATCTATGTGCTAGCCCCCGTGAGGCTGGGGCAGCAGCGAGACAGCACACCCACCGCTTTGCTGGAGGCCATGGCGTATGGCCTGCCAATCGTCACCACCGCTTGTGGAGGTATTAAGGACGTCGTGGCCGACGGGGTGAACGGGTTTGTGGTGCCGGAACGGGATGCCGAGGCGTTGGCCGAGGCCATAAAGAGGTTGTCCGCAGACCCGACGAGGAGGGCCGAAATGGGCGCTCACAACCGAAAACAGGCCGCAGAGTACGACTGGAGCCACGTGGCCACGATGGTCAAGAGGGCGTATCTGAGGGCGAGAGCGTCCGGCTGAGACCGATGATCGATCTCGACACGGCGATTCGCGGTTCCCGACCTACGTACGGCGGGGTCACATTTGCCTCGAAACCAGCGGCGCTGCGTCAACTGCAGATGGTACGGGAGATTGCCACGCGCCTCGGGGACACTCCCGGAGCGATCGGGCTAGAGGTCGGCGCGAAGTTGGGGGACCTTTCGTCACTACTCGACGGGTTCGGTATTCGATGCATTCGGCTGGACGTTCAGGACAGGGAGGACCGCCGGGGGTTGATTCTGGGCGACGGACAACAGTTGCCGTTTCGGACCGCCTGCCTTGACTTTGTGGTGCTCTCGAACGTCCTTGCCCACGTAGATGATGTGGAGGCCTTCGTTGCCGAGACAAAGCGCACCGTAAAGCCCGGCGGCCACTTGTTCATTCTCCAGTCCAACCGGTGGGGGTGGTGGAAGTTCTGGGGCTACTATATGCGCCGGAATGATCGCGCTATTCACCTGCGAACCTTCGACCTGTGGGGCCTGAAGGAGTTGCTGGGTTCCAACTCGTTTACTGTCGAGCGTATGTTCGCCCCGTACCACTTTTACCTGCAGGCAAAGAACTGGGACGCGTTGTTCAGGCTCGACCGACGGCTGGAAGGTAGGGTGCCGCTCGCCGTGGCTACAGCTTGGATGGTGGTCGCTCGGCGTGCTCAGCATCCGGTCACCAGGCCCGGATTGGCCAGCAGATGGCCGCTTCCGCTGGTTGCGCTGGCGACCCCTTTCCATTCCATCGCCCTCAAGTTTCTAGATGTCGCCATCAGGGCCGTGCTTAACGCGACGGGGAAAACGCCCGCCGGTGAAGAGGCGACGTGAAGGTCCTTCTGGTTACCCCGCAGATGTCGTCGGGGGGTGCGGAAACCGTCGTCTATGACCTGGCAAGCGGCCTGGCGCGGCATGGGCACGCGGTTGCGGTGGCATCGTCGGGCGGACGATTGGCGGACGAATTGGCGGCGAAAGGCGTTGAGGTTTACGAGATTCCCTCCCTGGCAGGGAAGCGGCCGATACAGGTTCTGCGGGCGGTTCCGTCGTTGGCTCGCCTGCTGCGTTCCGGGCGGTACGATGTCGTTAACGCCCACGCCTACCTGACGGCGTTAGAGGTTTGGATTGGGCGGTTTTTGGGTGGATCCCGGCCACCAATGGTGTTCACTCTCCATCTCCAGGAGAGTGAGGGGCTGTACCGAGTTATGGCCAGGACCATGAGGGCGACCGCCACGAAAGTGGTGACGGTTTGCAGATCGACCAGGGAAAGGCTCGAGGCCGGTGGATTGCCGCCGGCGATGTCCGAGGTTATCTATAACGGCGTCGATGTTGCCGGCTTCCCGGCACGTACGGCCAGTTCGCCTGGCCTTGGTGCGGCCACCCTGAGGGTGGGTGTGGTCGCCAGGCTGGTCGAGCGCAAGGGCCACAGGTTCCTTTTGCAGGCCATGGCCCAACTGCGGGACGACCCGGTGTGCCCGGATTTTGTGCTCGACATTGTCGGAGATGGACCCGGGCGTGAAGAATTGGAACGGCTGACGGCCAAGCTGGGGTTGACCACCTCGGTCAGGTTCCACGGAGACACCGATGACGTGCTGGCCGTCCTCGCGAAGCTAGACGTGTTCGTACTCCCTTCTACCTATGAGGCTTTTCCCGTTTCGTTGCTGGAAGCCATGTCTTGTGGCGTAGCCATCTTGGCTACGGGGGTGGACGGGGTTCCGGAACTCGTGGAGGATGGAGTGAATGGGGTACTGGTACGACCCGGCCGGGCCGAGGCGCTGGCCGAGGCGCTGAAGGGGTTGGTCATGGACCGGGACCGAAGGGAAACACTGGCACTGGCGGGAGCCGCACACGTACGGGAGCGGTTCACCCTTGAGCATATGATCAAAGGATACGAAAATCTGTACCTGAGCGTTGCCGGGGCCGACTCATCAGCGGTACAACGGTGACGTCGGTGTCCAGTGCTGTTGGAGAAGAAGAATGCAGTCGTTCGAAATAGACGGCCGGTCGGTCGGTGGAACGGCTCCCTGCTTCATCATCGGGGAGATAGGTCAGAATCACGACGGTAGCCTGGGTACTGCCCACGCCTACGTCGATGCGATTGCGGACGCAGGCGCGGATGCCGTGAAGCTGCAGACTCATATCGCCGCCTCCGAGAGCACGCCCGCAGAGCCCTGGCGGGTGAAGTTCAGCCCGCAAGATGAAACGCGCTACGACTACTGGCAACGCATGGAGTTCACCGAACCCCAGTGGGCAGAGTTAAAGAGGCACACCGAGGAGCGTGGCCTGGTGTTTCTCAGTTCACCATTCTCTGTGGACGCACTAGATCTCTTGAACCGGATCGGCATGGGGGCGTGGAAGGTTGCGTCGGGTGAGGTGAACAACACCATTTTAATTACGGCCATGGCGGAAACGGGTCTCCCGGTGCTGATATCGTCCGGCATGAGCCCCGTTGCCGAATTAGATGCGGCCGTCGAATTGGCGCGCGGAAAGGGTGCGCCTGTAGGGGTGTTCCAATGCACCTCCGACTACCCGACCCCGCCGGAAAAGATAGGCTTGAATGTGATTGAGACGTTCAAAGACCGATACGACTGTCCGGTCGGTCTGTCGGATCAGACGGGCAAGATTTTCGCCGGGCTGGCGGCCGCAACGATCGGTATACAGATGATCGAAATCCATGTGACCATGACCCGAGAGGCTTTCGGCCCGGACATTGCCTCCTCGGTGACGACCGGCGAGTTGGCGATGCTGGTGGATGGCATTCGGTACATAGAGAATATGACAGCTAATCCGGTAGACAAAGACGCGATGGCAAACGAACTGTCAACCCTTCGGGCGACTTTTAATAAGAGCCTGGTGGCCGCCACTGATCTTCCCGCAGGCTCGGTGTTAAAGATTCGGCACCTGACGGCAAAAAAGCCCGGTACCGGCATTACCGTGGACCGTGCGCCCGAAGTGGTAGGTAGAACCCTGGCACGAGCGCTGGCGGTGGACGAGTTCCTGTCCGAGTCAGACCTCGAACCGTCTGAACGCCAGCGGTAGAGGGCATGACTCGAAAAATCTGTGTAGTGGTCACCGCTCGCCCGAGCTACAGTCGTGTGCGGTCGGTTTTGCAGGCCGTCAAAGTCCACCCCGATCTTGAGCTACAAGTAGTTGCGGCGGCATCGGCCCTTCTGGATCGCTATGGCAGTGTAGTGGATCACATCGAGCGAGATGGATTTGAGATTGCGAGCCGCGTGTACATGGTCGTGGAGGGCGAGAATCTCGCGACCATGGCCAAGACTACCGGACTTGGTCTGATGGAAATCTCGACGGCTTTCGACAATCTTGAACCCGACGTCGTGATCACGGTAGCTGATCGTTACGAGACACTGGCGACTGCCGTCGCGGCGGCATACATGAATATCCCGGTGGCTCATCTGCAGGGAGGAGAGGTCACTGGTTCAATTGACGAGAAGGTGAGGCATGCGGTAACCAAGCTGTCCGACCTGCACTTCGTTTCCAACGACCTGGCGCGGGAACGTGTGATCAGGATGGGCGAAGAACCCGAAACGGTTTTTGCTACCGGTTGCCCGTCGATTGACGTGGTGCTGAAAATGGTCGAGGACGGAGCTGACGAGTTCGACCCTTACGAGCGCTATGGTGGGGTAGGTAGTTCACCCGATCTCTCTTCCGGCTACTCGGTGGTGATGCAGCACCCGGTGACTACGGAGTACGAGGCAGCAAAGGCCCAGATGACCGAGACACTGATGGCCGTTGAGGCTGTCGGTCGTCCGGCACTCATCTTTTGGCCGAACGTTGACGGCGGGTCGGATGGCACTTCTGAGGCGATTCGGTCCTTCCGCGAGAGGCGTGGTGACGCCAACGCTCACTTTTTCAAAAACATGTCTCCGGAGGACTTTGTCCAGTTGCTCAACGCCAGCAAATGTGTCGTCGGTAATTCCAGCGTGGCTATTCGAGAGTGCGCGTATCTGGGAGTACCTGCAGTAAACGTTGGCTCGCGCCAGGTTGGCCGGGACCGAGGGCGTAACGTGGTGGACGTGGACCATGACCAACTGGCCATTGCCAGCGCCATGACGGACATGTGGAACGCTGGAAAGTTCCCGACCGACACTCTTTATGGGGACGGCCGGGCTGGCGAACGGATCGCCGACATGCTTGCCACCCTCGAACTCAAGCACGAAAAACGCCTCACGTACTGAGGCCTGACGTTGCCATCACACAGGGTCCTGTATCTTGGCCCGCCCGATACTCTAGAGTTCGTGTCTGGCGAACTGAGCGGTATGGAGGTCATCCTCGCTCTGCAAGAGGCCGAGGTGGACGAGGTTCTGCCGAGCTGTGACGCTATCTTGGACGCCTACATGAAGATTCCGTTCTACTCTTCGCGGCTACAAAAGGCGCGGAAATTGACGCTGATCGTGACGGCGACGACGGGCTCCGATCACATCGACATGTCGGCCGCCTTGTCACAGGGAGTTCAGGTGTTGACCCTGAAGGGGCAGACCGAGGTGCTGGGACAACTTACCCCGGCGGCAGAGCACTCATGGCTGTTACTCATGGCCTGCGCTCGGAAGCTGCTACCCGCAACCGACCACGTGCTGTTCGGGGGCTGGGACCGCAATCGGTTCCCCGGGACCATGCTACGAGGAACCACACTCGGGTTGATTGGCTGCGGGCGGATAGGAGGATGGATGTCCCGCTACGCCAGTGCCTTCGGCATGACGTGCATCGGTTACGATCCCCACATTGCTGATTGGCCCGATACGATCAAACCAGCCCCGTTGGATGAGGTGTTGGAGGACTCGGATTTCGTGTCTGTACACGTTCACCTCAGCCCGGAGACCGAAGGGCTTGTCGGTGCGCCGGAACTAGCGAAAATGAAGCGGGGAGCTGTGCTGATCAACACGTCTCGGGGGGCGATAGTTGACGAGGCCGCCTTGCTGGAAGCCCTTCGCTCCGGGCATCTCGGCGCGTCTGGCCTTGACGTACTGTCCGCCGAGCCAGAAACGGCGGCGGACCCCCTGGTCGAATACGCTCGAGATCACGACAATCTCCTGATTACGCCCCACATTGGCGGGTTCAGCCCCGGCGCGCTTTCCACCGTACTGAAGTTCTCCTGCGGCCGTGTGAGGGAAGGGTTGGCGAACTAGTGTCGGACGACCGGATCAACGGATTGGCTGAACTGCTGGTAGGTCGTGGCCTACGTTACGCGTTCGGGGTGGCGGGCAGCGGCGATTCGATGAAGCTCATCGTGGAACTGGGCAAACTAGGAGCCACGTACCACCCGGTAGCACACGAGGCCTCCGGGGCCATCATGGCCGGTGCTGTGGCACGGGTTACCGGTCGGCCCAGCGTCTGCATTTCTATAAAAGGACCCGGGTTGGTGAGTATGGTCCCCGGCGTTGCATTCAACCAGTTCGAGAACAGTCCGGCCCTAAGCGTGTCGGAGTCCTTCGGTCCACAAGTTCCAGGGCACCGACGCCACAAACGTCTCGACCACCCTGACATACTGAGAACTCTCGTCAAGGGCGTCTCAGGACTCAAGGATGACGTGTCGCTTGCCGGTCAACTGTTAGACGTGGCCTTTGCAGAGACGCCCGGTCCGGTGCACATTGAACTTGGTGGTTCTGTCAGTGGTAACTACGAACTCCGTGTTCTGCGACCACGCCGAAAAGACCCACACGATTCGGAAAGCCTTGAACGGATTTGCAACCAAATTAGGCGGAGCGCTCGTCCAGCGGTCATCGTCGGCTCGCTGGCGAGCAGACGCAATTGGGGTGGGCGACTCGCTGGTCTGAAGGTGCCAGTGTTTAACACCGCAGCTGCCAAAGGAGTTGTCGATGAACGGGCTGAGTTCAGCGCGGGTGTGTTCACCGGAGCTGGGGCGGAACTGTCACCAGAGTCGGTCGTGCTCCCCAGTGCGGACCTGGTGATAGGTATCGGCCTGAGGAACACAGAGGTGCTGAAAGCCGATTCGTTGCCCAAACTGCCCAAATTGAAAGAGGGGATCGCGTTGCTCGACGAGGTCGATGATGGCCTGTCAGATGGCTTCGGTGGCGTGCTGGCGCTCGCTGGCGAGCCGGGCATGAGTCGGGTACTGGACGAACTGGATGGCCACGTGTGGGGTGCGACCGATATCTCTGGTGCGCTTGCCCTGCTACGTTCTATCCTATCCGACGGCTGGGTGCCAGGCACCTGCTTCGATGTACTGAACGGTCTAGATTGGGACCACGGTCTGGCACTGGACACCGGCTCGTTTTGCACGGTGGGTGAACACATGTGGTTTGCCTCCGCGGCCCGGCCATTTTGGGGCAGCAGCAATGGCCGCTTTATGGGTGCGTCGCTACCGTTTGCCATAGGCGCTGCTATCGCTCGTCCCGGCCTGCCTGTTTTCTGCGTGGTTGGAGACGGAGGGGTAAGGCCATATTTTGCCGAAATCGGGCTGGCGGTGGATGAGTCGCTACCGGTGTGCTTCCTGCTCATGTCGGATGGCCGCTACGGCAGCGTCGTCGGAACGCCGGGGAAAGGTGGCCACACAGAGCGTGCCGTCAATATTTCCCGGCCGTCGTGGTGGAAGAGCGTGCAGGCCATGGGATGCGCGTCGGCTGAGATAGCATCGGCGGCCGACCTGCGCTCGGCCCTGGGCGCATGGGATCGATCTGGACCGTTGTTTCTGGAAGCACGATTCGAAGCCCAGGCCTACGGCGCAATGACGGAGAGGATTCGTAGTTGAACCTGCGTCTCTGGGAGCAAATCAGTGTTGGACGGTAAATTCATTTTGGCCGTCGTGCCCGCCAGGAGCAGTAGCAAGGGAGTCGCAGACAAGAATCTGCGAAAGCTGGCCGGTATCAGCTTGATAGGCAGGGCGGGCCTGGTGTTGGGTGAGTTGGATTTCCTCGACGCTAGGGTCATTTCCACTGACTCTCCGGGGTATGTCGAGGAGGCTGCCAGGTTTGGCCTGGATGCACCGTTCATCCGCCCGGCAGTCCTGAGCGGGGACGACGCCGGAATTGTCGAGACTATGCAGCACGCGATCGCAGAGTCGGAGGCGCACTACTCGGTGCGATTCGACGTCACTCTTATCATCGAGCCGTCCTCGCCAATGCGTATTGCCGCCGATGTCACCGGCGCTGTTCGCCTGCTCATTGACAGCGGAGCCGATTCGGTCGCGACGATGAGCCGCGTGCCCACCAAGTACCACCCCGACAAGCTTCTGGTTGAAGAGGGCGGCCGGCTGGATTTCTTCACCGAGACTGGGCGGTCGATAGTCGGCCGTCAAATGCTGTCTGACGGTCCTCTGTACAAAAACGGTCTGTGTTACGCACTGACACGGGAGTGCATCATCGACCGCAGCGCGGTGTTTACGGACAACACTCTCGCACTGATTACGGAGCGCGAAGTAGTAAACGTGGACGACGAAAACGAACTGACTTGGGCCGAGTTATTGCTGTCAGCCAGAGATGCAAACGCGCGCTAGCAGTGCCTAGTGGTGGCCGCGAGACAGCGCCGCCCACACCGACAACACCAGAAGTTTGAGGTCCAACCAGGGGCCGAGTGTTTCTATGTACAAGTTGTCGTAGCGCAGTTTGTTCCTGGGGACAGTGGCGTATTTGCCCATCACCTGGGCCAGTCCCGCTATACCCGGCCTGACCCTCAGGCGTTGAGGGAAGTCGGGCAGTTCCTGGCAGAACCTCTCGACCAGTTCAGGCCTCTCGGGCCGGGGGCCGACCAGGCTCATTTCACCTTTCATCACGTTCATCACCTGTGGGAGCTCGTCAAGCCGCAGTCGCCGCAGCACCCGGCCCACGGGGGTTATTCGCTGGTCGTTCGCCAGTGCCCAGATGGGGCCAGTGGACTTCTCTGCGTCCACGATCATGGTGCGGAACTTGATGACCCGGAAGGGGAGGCCGCCCTTGCCCACCCTTGCCTGGGTGTAAAACACCGGGCCCCGGTCGGTGAGCCAGATAGCCAACGGGATTAGCGTCCAGAACAGGAGCCAGACGGGGAACGCCAGTAGGTGCGCGACCGTCAGTACTGCTACGTCGAACGGGCGCTTGTAGCCGTCTTTGGCTGCGGGCCAGGAGGCTTCAGACATCGCTGGCGATTGGGGTTGTGATTGAGACGCTGTCTCTAAGGGGTTGGGCATGACGTTTGAGGCGTGCGTGTTGCTTGGAGTAAGCGAGGCATTGGATAAAACTCGGTGCGCTCAGTTTCGGTCGGTTTGCCGGTGCACGGGGCATTAACGATTCTAAGGGCGGGCCTGGGTAAGTTCAATTTGAACCTGGCTCGATCGCTTCGATGGTGGCGCGCCGCCTGCTAAGGCACCGGCTCGCTCGCCGGGTTACAGGTCACGGCCGGCTCGTTTAGAGATAGAGAACGGTAGGTCTGGCCACTGCAGCTTAAACTGGCCCCGATGTCCGGGCCGTTAAAGAATGATATCCCGCCAAAGCCGTCGGAGTGTGTGACGAATAGCTGTCGGTACGATACGTAGTAGAACCAGTGCTCGATTTTCTTACTTGCGCTGTTCGCTTTCAGCCAATCGATCTCGTCGGTAATGAACGCTGCCATCAGATCATGACGATAATCGCCTTCAGGCACGATTGAAAACTGGTCTCCTCCTGTATAGCCCCAGTGGACTGCGGTCTCGGTCACCCAGATCGACTTTTCCGAATAACCGTTCGAGTCCAGGTACTGCCTGAACATTTCGATTTCACCCACAGCAATCTGTGCATGTGAACTCCACACGCCCCGTGCAGGGTCAAATACGGGTGTTAATGGATCAGCATTCGGACGGTTGATCCAGTCGATGGGGAAGACCTGAATCCCGAGGGCGTCCACCGGCGGATTAACATCGTAAAGCGACACGTAGGCTTCAACAAACGTCTCGAACCACAGCTTGCCTGTCCGGTAACTGCAGGCCCCTAAACAAGTCCATGTCCAGTTTAGGACTGCCGGTGCGAGGACCGTCGATGTGTCATCGGCATTCTTGATAGTTGTGTAGTAGTAGTGATACACGGCGGCCGCGACAGCACCACCCATGTAGTTGACGCCTAGATAGAATCTCCTGTTTGGCTCAGCAATGATGACCCAGGCGCCCCCTGGATTTTGTGCCACCAACGCTTGTATCTCGGCGGTTGTGTGGAATCCAATCACTTCGCGCACAGAGTCGGGCAATTCGTTGATGCTACCCGCTCTCGCAGCGGTCCAGTTTCCTGGGTCGACAGTGGGGTTTAGAAGCACCAGCGCTTTCGCGCCGTCCGGTACTTGCGATATGGCGTCTTCTGGCGTCGTGTACCAGTGGACGCCCAGTTCCTTCAGGAAGTACTCGATTTCACCCTCGTCGGTCGTATGCATGGATACACCGAACCGGTCGTCGCCCGGCAACAGCGTAGGTGTCGGCGTGGGCGTTGGGGTGTTGGCGGGAGTACCCGAGCCCGAGCCCGTACCGGTACCCGTGGCCGTGCGAGTAGCTGTCGCGGTTGGCGACGGTGTCGGTGTGGGCGTGAGCGTAGGTGTCGGCGTGGGCGTAGGGGTTTCTGTGGGAACTGGTCTGGGAGAGGGCATTTCCGGCGTCGGGCTATCCGGGTCTGGAACGGGCGTCATGGTAGCTGGCACCGCTGTGCGAGTTGGCGTCGGCGACGAGCCGGCCACGCCAACCCGCACAGCGGTAGGGGTGGGCGAGGGCGCCGGGAGAGCGACGGTCTGCGTTGGAGTCGGCGTTCTCGTTTCAGCGACGGGGGTGGCCGTTTGATCGCCGACCAGTGAAACCTCCCCTGGGGCGGACGCTGTCGGGGTCGAACCGTCCGGCTCCGGTGAGGGAGTCGCCACAGACACCGAAGACTCTGGCGTCGGCACCGCGTCCTCGATGATGGTGATGGCGAACAGGGACAGGCCGGGCGAGAGCGCCTCAAACGTAAACGCCTCGGCCGACTCGGCGATTAGCGACGTGACCAACGGGACCCAATCCCCTACTAGCCGCTGCAGAACCACGTTTTCCGAGTCGCCGCCCGCTTCTGTCAGCCACTCGATCGGGACATCGAACGTGACACGAACCGATTCAAGGCTCTCAGGGTCGATTTCGGCAGCCGGGTCGAGCGAGATGTCCAGCATCTGGAACACCGACCCCTCTACTTTTGGAACGGCCTCGATGGCGGAAATCTCTACCTCGGAGACCGAAAGTACGACCTCTACGCCCGACTTACCCGTGCTCAGGACGACTTTGCTCACCGCCAGACGTGGCTCCTCGAACGTTGCCTCCAGTTCACCACTGGCGAGGGGAACGGCGGCGGTTACCTCCGTGTAGCGCAGGGCGTCGGGCGACGGAGTCAGCTTGCCGACTGGTTCGTCACCGGAGCGCGAGCAGGCGACGCCCACAACACCCAGGGCGAGGAGGAGGAAGACGCCAGGCATGAAGCTGCCACGGAGGCGCGAGGCGAAGCAGACCACTCGCGCAACTCGTCCCAGGTGGGCATTTTGGGTTAAATGCGCTTTCAACTGGTTGGCCTGTCGGTCTTCACTTAATTCGGTCGACCATTTCACGCAACGGTGCCCGCTAGCTGGTCTGCAAGGAGTTTGGCGTACTGCGGCAATACCAGATGCTGGTCGAACCGTTCAATTGCCATACGACGGCCAGCCGCTCCAAGTTCTGCGCGTAGCTCCGGGTCGCTCACGAGTCGCTCAATTGCATCTGCCAGGGCCGTGACATTCTTGGCTGGCACGAGTAGGCCATTTACTTCATGTTTAACGACGGATCTGCATCCGACCACATCGGTGGCTACTACCGGCAGGCCGCAGGACATCGCCTCCAGCAAGAACAGGGGCAGGCCTTCGTGGTAGCTGGGAAGCACTGCGATGTCCGAGTCGGCTATCACGTTGTGGATGTCTGCTTTGAATCCGAGGAACTCCACGGCGCTCTCTCGTTTCCAGCGTTCGTACTGGTCGACGGTTATGGAAAGTCGACTGCCCAAATCAGGTGACCCCGCCAGGAGGTAGTGGGCTTCGACCCCCTTCGACGCGAGTAGATCTGCTGCGCCCACGTACTCCCGCACCCCTTTGTCGATTAGCATGCGGGCCACCATTACAACGCTTGGAGGCGAGACCGGGTTGTCGTTTGGCCCAGTGCCGGAACTAGGCCCAGAACCGGAAGCGGGCCTGGGCCGGTATAGTTTCGTGTCCACGCCGCTTCCGAGAATGACGACGGCACGGTCGGGTGGGCAGAGGCCTTTTTCGACCATGAACCTGCGGTCTTCTTCGTTGTGGAAGATCGTCACCACGCCGGGCTGGTGCAAGAGCCGTCCAATCAAAGGTGACAAAAACGGGCGAGCCAATTTGGAACCGCCCGTGTCGAGGAATGGGAAACCGATCCCAGTGAAGGTGTTGGTCACAGATTTCACCCCTGCAAACCCGGCCGCCAGAGTGCCGTAGAGGATCGACTTAATCGCAAAGTGTTGGACGGCCTGGGGCCTTTCCCGCCTGTAAATGGCCGTCAAAGACACCGTCGCCATGGCCTCGGCAACGGGCAAAATGCCGCGTCGGCTCAGCCCCCATTCGACCCAGCGGAACCCGGCATCGACCAGTTTGCTTACGTGCTCGTCCCTTGGCGAGACGAACACCACCTCCATGCCCGAATCAGACAGGATTTTTGCCAAAGGAAGCCTGAAGTTGGCCAGCCCCCAGCCCGAGTTGGCCACTAAAAGAACCTTATGCATAGTTGGTCTGGTGCACCGTGCTGCGGTCCAACACCGACGCGCCATCGTCCGGGCGAGGAGAGACCAGGTCGTCGGATTCGAGCATTCGTAGCCAGATCTCGAAGTTGAGTATTGCCCACATCCCGTGCGAGTGATCCGCTACTTTTTGTTGGTGCTGATCGGCCATGAAGGCGATGGCCGCCCGGTCTAGATAGGTCGAGCTGCGGGAGTCTGCCGCCAGTACGGTGTCTGCGAACTGATCGCGAAGGGTTCCCCTGAACCAGGCCGCCAGCGGAACGCTGAAGCCGTGCTTAGGTCGTCGTGTCAGCTTCTTGGGCAGCATGTCCGCGAATGCAGCACGGAGCACCCACTTGGTGGTCGCTCTCCTCACCTTCATCTCGGGAGCGAGTGTGGCCACGTACTCCACCAGTGCAGTGTCCAGGAGAGGCGAACGGGTCTCAAGGCCACTGGCCATGCCCATGCGGTCCATCTTGACGTTGATGTCTCCGGCCAGGGAGGAGTGGAACTGTGCGTAGAGGAGCATTGATAGGGTTGGGACAGTCGAGACTTTGTCGAACAGCCCGGCGAAGTACTTCTCGACCGGATCTGTGCCCCGTGTCAGATGGGGGGTCAGATCGGGATTCAGTATGCTCGCGGTCGTCGCCGATTCCATTATGCGGTGCCAATCGACGAAGCGGCTTAGGACGGTGCCGCCGGAGTTTGCAAATAGCTTTTCCGCACGACGGCGAAGGTTGAAGTAGCCGTCCCGGTGTGGCAAAAACGGGGTCAGGGTCTGCCCGATTCGCCCGACCCACGCAGGCATTTTCTCGGCGATGGCGGCCGCCAGGAAGCGGTTATAGCCAGCGAAGACCTCGTCTCCGCCGTCGCCGTTGAGCGCCACGGTGACGTGGTCTCGGGCCAGCCGCGACACCAAGAAAGTCGGTATTGCGGAGGAGTCGGCATAGGGCTGGTCATGGTGCCACAGGAGTGTCGGTAGCAGCGAGGTGGCGTCTGCCGATACAGTGAACTTGGTGTGCATGGTGCCGAACTTGCGCGCGGCCATGTCGGCATAGCCGGTCTCGTCGTAGGATGAGTCGTCTGCGAACCCCAGGCTGAAAGTACGGACGGGGTCGGAGGTGAGCTGGGACATCACCCCCACCACGATGGAAGAGTCCAGACCGCCGCTGAGCAGGGCGCCCAGAGGGACGTCGCTCACCAGCCTGCGACGGACCGCCTCGGTCACCAACTCCCGGACTCTGTTTACGGCATCTCCTGACCGGACGGGACTGCCGTTTGACGGCGGGTCAGGCAGGTCCCAGTACCTCGTTACCGTTGCTTTGCCCGCTTCGAGAACTACCCGGCAGCCGGGCGGAACCTGCGACACGCTGTCGTACATGGTGCGGGGAGCGGGGACGTAGCCGAGTGAAAAGAAGACAGGCAACTGGTCGGTTGCGACCCTCGGCTTGACCCACGGGCAGGCAAGAATGGCCTTGATCTCAGAGCCGAATGTACATCTGCCGCCGTTCCATTCGTAAAAGAGTGGCTTTTTGCCCGATCGGTCTCTGGCCAGAACCAGCTTTCCTTTGCGCTTGTCCCACAATGCAAATGCGAACATGCCTTCGAGGCGACGGACGAAATCATCGCCGTACTGTTCGTACGCGTGCACGATGGTTTCGGTGTCCGATCTCGATTTGAAGACGTGGCCCATCGGTTCGAGGGCTTCGCGCAATTGACGGAAGTTGTATATCTCGCCATTGAACACGACCTGAACCGAGCCGTCTTCGTTGGACATTGGTTGCGCTGCGGACTCGGTCAGGTCGATTATCTTTAACCGTGTATGGCCAAGAAAGTACGAGGCACTATTGCCGGTAGAATCTTCCCAGGAAGACCCGTCGGCGTCTGGCCCGCGATGTCGCAGGAGCGATACCATACGCGACCCTGCCGGTCGGTCGACCGGTCGGCCCTCGAAGTCAACGAAGCCGCAAATTCCACACATAGATAAAGTTGTCAGATGCCCCCACACTATTTTAGGAAATTGCGGCCTGTAATAATCAGGTTTTCGGCCCAGATTCCGATAAGAACCTGTCCGTCCTGTGGCCGGACCAACCAGTTTGGAAGCTCATGGGAGAGTTCTATTGGCGACTACTTCAACCTCTGAAACGGGGCCCGTGATGGTTACGGGCTGCGCCGGGATGATCGGGGCGAGGGTTGCCGGCAAGCTCCTGGCCGACGGAGTTAGGGTGGTGGGAGTCGATATTCTCAACGACGCCTATGACATTCGCCTCAAGGACTGGCGTATGGAAAGGCTGATGGGCACCGAGGGCTTCGAGTTCCACAAGGCGGACATCTCCGATGAGGCCGCTATGGACGGGATCTTCACCGGTGCCGCCGCTGGCGCCTCCGAGAGATCAGACCCCGCACCGATCTCGGCGGTCATTAATCTGGCGGCTCGCGCCGGGGTGCGCCAGTCGATTGAAGACCCGGCCGCCTACTACGAGGCGAACCTCTTGGGCACTCTTAGCTTGCTGCGACTGTGCGCCAGTCACGAAGTGCCCAAGTTCGTGCTCTCGTCTACGTCGAGCGTTTATGGCCTGGCCGCGTCAACGCCGACCAGTGAGGGCGGGGCTATGGGCGGCCAGTTATCGGTGGGTCTGGAGACTGCCCGGCCCCTGTCCCCGTATGCGGCTTCGAAGAAGGCGGCCGAGGCGCTGGCATATACCTACCACCACCTGTACGGCCTGGACGTGTCGATTCTCCGATATTTCACGGTCTACGGTCCGGCGGGACGGCCGGATATGAGCCTGTTCCGGTTCGTGCAGAAGATTTCCGAAGGGAGGCCAATCATGGTCTTTGGTGACGGATCGCAGTCGCGTGATTTCACCTTCGTCGATGATGTTGCGGCCGCCACTATTGCATCTACTCGGCCGGTTGGCTACGAGATTATGAACGTCGGGTCGGACTCGCCCGTTGTGTTGAGCGACGCCATATCGATTATCGAAGAACTAACGGGCAACATTGCCTATATCGATTATCAGCCCATGCACTCGGCCGACGTTACGGCGACCTGGGCGGACATATCCAAGACCAAGCGTCTGTTGGACTGGGAGCCGAAGACTTCGTTTAGCGACGGGCTTGTCAGCCTGGTTAAGTGGTACCAGGACAACCGGGACTGGGCCCAGGACGTCCTTACCGACGACTGAGCTTGACCCACCGGCGCTCTGCACTGGAGCGCTTGGCGGCCAAAACCACAGCGAGGGTTTTCGCGGCGTCGGCCACGTCTACCAGGGCCGTGGCCTCGCCGCGCAGACAGGCCAGGTAGTGGCTCAGCTGGTCGACGAACTGGTCGTTACGAGCGTCTTCGTAATTGCGTATCTCGTCAAGGGCGCTGTCGGCCATTCGCAGTTCGACCGTCCCGGTCGAGTAGTCCCATAGCGCCGTTCCATTTGTGCCAACTATCGAGCAGTGCCGACGGTACTGGCGCTGCACCAGGTCGACGTGGACGTTGCCGATCACCCCGTTCTCGAAGCGCAGTATCAACTCGGAGAGGTCGTCGGTGTCCAGGTCCAGGTCGCTGACGTGGGTTACGGCGGCGCTCACTTCGGCCACTTCGCCCAGCAACCAGCGCAGGTAGTCGATTTCGTGGCTCAGGTCGAGCAGCGCGCCGCCGCCCTGGCTCTCGTGGCTCATGTACCAGCGCCGGTAGTCTTCATCGGGGTGCCAGTCTGGCAGGTACTGACCTACCTCTGCCCTGACGCCGAGTACCCGGCCTAGCACTCCTGATTCGACCACTTTCTTGACCTCAAGCACGCCGGGGTGGAAGCGCATGGAGTAGCCGACCATGGCCCAGACGCCCCGGCTCTTGAGCGTGGCCATCAGATGGTCAACGCCTTCAATATTTTGGGCGAGAGGTTTTTCCAATAACTGGTTCAACCCGCGCTCGGCGACCCGCTGTGCCATGCCGATGTGCAGGTGAGGAGGCGTGCAAATTAGCACGCCATCTAGATCGTCGGCCTCCAGCGCCAGGTCCAAGCGGGAGAACTTTTGTAGCCCCGGAACTCCTTGCAGCCCCGCGAGAAGATCGGACGCCTCGGCCAGGCGGTCGGCGCGGGCATCGACGGCGGACAGTCGCGCGCCTAGTCTGGCTAGGTTACCGAGATGCCGTCTGCCCACCGAGCCGCACCCGACCACGAGCAGGTGCATGCCCTCGGCACTGTTCGCCCCAGTCGAGTCAGCCGCTGGGGCCATCAGGCGTTGAGCCAGTTGGCCGGATCGAGGTCTTGCGGCTGTCGGGTCCTGATCGACTCCAGCGCCGCTACAGCCCAGACGGTCGCACGAGCCCCGTCAGAGGCGTCGGGAGCGGCTCTCTCGCCAGTGCGTAGTGCGCTGGCAAATGCCGCCAACTGCTCGGCATGGCCTTTGCCGGAGGCCCTTACGGTCTTCGCACGAGATGTTCCGGAGATAAAAGTCACCGACTCGAAATCGTTGATGACCGCCGTGAGGCCGTCTGCCAGCACCTCGACGCGTTCTTTTGGGGTGCCCGGTGCGCCTGAGGTTGTGTAGACGAGAGTCCCCAGGGACCCGTCGGCGAACTCGGTGAGCACTTGCGCAGTGCCGCCGGGCGCGTCCGAGCCGGTGGCGTGCACCCGGGCGGGCTCTGAGCCGAGTAGCCAGGCCATCCAGTCGAGGAAGTGGACGCCCTCGCCCAAGAGCCTGCCGCCGCCGCGCTCCGGGTCGTCGAGCCAGTGGCCGTCGGGCAGCGAGTCGCCGCGTACCCGGTAGGAAATTTGCTTTTGCCCGGTTGCCGCCCGGACTTGCTCTGCCACCACGCGAGACGCGGGCGCGAACCGCCGGTTGAACCCGACCATAAGCACACGCTCTTTAGCTGCCGACCCGACTACTCGTTGGGCATCCTCCAGCGTCAGGGCGATGGGCTTTTGCAAAAAGACGTGCTTGCCCGCTTCGAGTGCCGCGATGGCAAGGTAGGCGTGGCTCTCGTGCGTGGTGGTTATCCACACCGCCGCCACCGAGTCGTCAGTCAGCATCTGCGCAGGGTCGGTGGTGGCGTACGCTGCTCCGAAGCGCTCGGTTGCGTGCGACGCCGTGTGACCGTGTAGCGAGGCAACACCGCGCAGGTCGAAGTCACGCGCTTTGTTAAGCGCGGGCAGCACTACCGCCCTGGCGAACTCGCCGGAGCCGATAACGGCCGCTCCGATTGTTCCCGACTTGAGCGGCGCGGCCGATGCCATTTCGATGCGCCTGTCGGGAGGGGTTAACGTTTCATTTGAAGTGCCGTCGCCGTGGCTCAGAAGCACGGCGGTCGTTTGTGCGTCTTCGGAGAGGCGGGCGTACGCGGCGGGTGCGTCGTCCAGCGCCATCTCGGCCGCATTGAGCGGCGCGACAGTCAGGTGGCCGTCGGCCATTAGCGCCAGGCAGGCTGCCACGTTTCGTTGCTCGGTCCACCGAACGTATGCCGGTGGATAATCGACGCCACCCACTTCGTAGGCAGGGTCGTACCGTCCTGGCCCCAGAGACCGGGACATGACCAGGTCCAACTCTTTGCGATAGAAGTCTTCCCTGTCAGCCCCCAGGCCGACGTCTCCGACCACCACCACGCGACCCCGCTCACGGCATAGGGCCGCGGCAAGGTTGATTGGCTCGTCGGAGGCGGTTGCGGCGCATATGACCACCGCGTCGGCACCCAGTCCGGCCGTCATGTTGCTTACGGCATCACGCGCGGCCTGGGCGTCGGTCACCGACACTGCCGCTCCTGACGCGAGCGCTGCGGCCGTCCGCGCCGGGTTAAGGTCCATGCCAACAACGGTGCAGCCCGCTCGTTTCAGCAACTGGCATGTGAGCATGCCGACGAGGCCGAGACCTATGACGACGACCGTTTCGCCCAGCCCGGCACCGCTTCGGCGCACCGCCTGCATGGCGATGGCGGCTACCGGGGCAAATGCGGCGCTTTTGAAATCGACATTGGTAGGGACGGGCACCACCATTTGCCTGGGCACTGAAACGACCTGGGCATGGTGGGCGAAGTCTGCGCCCGAGCAGACGACCGGGTCTCCCGGAGACAGGCCCTTTACGCCTTCGCCGACCTCTTCGACGACGCCCGAGAGGCTGTAGCCGATGGGGTGCGTGCGCGACAGGCGTTCTTGCAACGAATCGAGAGTAGAGCCGACGCCGTCTTTTAGAGCCTTTTTGGCAAGGTCCCCGGCCAATGCGGGCTTGGCCGCGACTCGGGAGATTAGGGGGGACGACTGGTGCCGAATAGCGGCGGTTTCTGTGCCGGAGCTGATGAGCGAAAAGGCGGTCCGGACCAGTACCCAGCCAGGCCGACCCATCGGTGCGGGGACTTCCTGCACGCGCGGGTTCCCCTTGGTGTCCAGCAGCACCTGTTTCATGAGCAGGGCATCTGTTTTGCGCGCCTAGGCGCCGTGGCGTTTCGGCGGCTTGCCGGAGCCGAACGCCTCGTATTCGAAGCCGAGCCCATCGACCATCTCGGGGTCGAAGACGCGCCGCCCGTCGATGATTAAGGGTATGGTCATCGACGACCGAACTTTCGCCAGGTCGGCATCTTTGTACTGGGACCACTCGGTCAACAAGATGAGGGCGTGGCTGTCTTGAGCCGCCTCGTACATGTCGGCCTCGTAGCGAAGGTCGGGGTGTTCGTCGAAGGCCTCGCGGAACCGGCTTATGGCCACCGGGTCGTGGCAGGTTACCTTCGCGCCCGCCTCCAGTAACTGGCGCACGACGTCCAGGCTGGGGGCGTTCCTGACGTCGTCGGTCTCTGGCTTGAACGACAGGCCCCATACGGTCACGGGCTTGTCGTTCAGCAGCCACAGCGCGTCCCGCACCTTGTCCACTATCTGCACTGGTCGGCGCTCGTTAATTTTCTGAGCTTCAGCGAGCATGGAAGAGTCGACGCCGGCCTGAGTCGAGAAGTGCACGAATGCGCGCACGTCTTTTGGCAGGCAGCTGCCCCCGTAACCCACGCCGGGGTTGAGGAACGAGCGGCCTATGCGGCTGTCGCCGCCAACACCGTCGAGCAAAGCACCGAGATTGGCACCGGTGGCCTCGCTCATGTCGGCGAGCAGGTTGGAATAGGAGATCTTTAGAGCCAAAAAGGCGTTAGAGGCGTGCTTGACCAGCTCGGCTGTGCCGGGGTCGGTCCACACCTTTTCGCAGTCGAACGAGCTGTACAGGTCTTCTATGAGCGCCCGGCTGCGGTCCGAGCCGACGCCGATGATGATGCGGTCGGGGTTGAAGAAGTCGTGAACCGCATTGCCTTCACGGAGGAATTCGGGGATGCACGCTACGTCGAACTCGGCGTCCCGACCGACGTGGCGGGAAATGGTGCGAGCGATGTGCCTGTGCGTGCCGATGGGCACGGTGCTTTTTTCGATGAGCAGTCGGTAACCGGGCAGGTTGCGGGCCACGTCTACCGCGACCGACTCGACCTGCGAAAGGTCCGCTGCGCCCTCTTCCCCTTCGGGCGTGCCGACGCATACGAACACGACGTTGGCGAACCGCAGCACCTCACCCATGTCGTTGGTGAAGTTGAGGGAGCCTTTGTCCACGCCCTGCTGGACCAGTTCCTGTAGGCCGGGCTCGTAAAGCGGTATGCTCCCGTTTGTTAGCTGTTTGAGACGGACCGGGTCTTTCTCAACACAAAGCACCTGGTGGCCAAGGGAGCTGAACGCCCCTGCCGTTACCAGGCCGACTGGGCCCGCGCCTATTACTCCGAGTTTCATGTCTGCCAGTTTCTGTAGTGTGAGTGTGTGCCCGGCGATGCGCCCGGCAACGGGGATTTCCCCGATACAGGTTAGCTCAGAGCGCGTCGCAGGTTCAACGAAAAGGAATGGCCTCATTTGGCAACTTCAAAACATCACTCGCATGTCCCGAAGGCCCGAATGCCCCACAAGTAAGCGGCCAAACACCATCGGAGCGACGGTTCGGCGATGCTAGAATTGGGCAATTCGATCGGGAACGCCGATGTTGGCCCGCCGCCGCACCCGCCGACCGGGTTTAAGCGCGGGAAAGTTTGGAGGACAGAGCCAGTTGGCAGATGTGATCGCCAACCAAGAGGAGCAGGTCGCTCCACCCCGGACGATCGTCATCGGCCAGCAGTCGGGGTGGGCGTTCGTCGACTTGCCAGAGCTATGGCGGTATCGAGACATGCTGCTGTTTGTTGTCTGGCGAGACATCAAGACTCGCTACTCTCAGTCCGCCATCGGAATAGGGTGGGCGCTGGTCCAGCCCGTCTTTTTCATGATCGCGTTCACGTTCGTGTTCGGCCGTCTAATTGGCGTGAAGTCGGATGGGAGCCCGTACGCAGTGTTCAGCTACATTGCCCTGGTCCCGTGGACGTACTTCGCCAACTCGCTAATCGACGCCACCAACAGCCTGAACACCAATACGGCAATGCTGACCAAGGTCTACTTTCCCAGGGTGATCCTGCCCCTGTCAGCGGTCGCCGCGCGCGCGATGGATTTCCTGATCGCCTTTGCCCTAGTGGTCGTACTCATGGCCTGGTACCGGGTCGAACCAACGTGGTGGGTGGCGGCAGCGCCGGTGCTCTTGCTCATCCTTATTGCCACGTCCCTGGGTCTGGGCATGTGGCTCACCGCTCTGTCCGTGCAGTACCGTGATGTCAGGTATGCCATCGCGTTCATGACACAGCTGCTCATGTACGGAACCCCGGTGGTCTACCCGGTCAGCATGATTCCTGAGCGGTTCCACCTGATTTATGCGATCAATCCGATGGTGGGGGTCATTGAGGGCTTCCGCGCTGGCTTCTTGGGCACCGGCCCGATGCCGTGGGACATGATCGGGATCGGGGCCGCTACCGCAGCGTTCTTCCTGCTGTGCGGTAGCGTGATTTTTAGGCGCACAGAGCGCTTTTTCGCGGACGTTGCCTGAGGGAGCACTGATGTCTGACACGGCCGTACGGCTGGAAGGTCTTTCCAAGCGATACCGCATCGGTGTTGAGACCGAGCGCAGTGACACCTTTCTTGGCGCAACGCTGGGACAAGCCTCCACCTTTGTCAGGAACTGGAAGAATATCCGCAACCTGACCCATTTCGACGCCGACCAAACTGGCGACGATGTCATCTGGGCTCTCAAAGACGTGTCATTCGATGTGCGCCGGGGCGAGCGGATGGGCATCATCGGGCCAAATGGTGCTGGCAAGTCCACGTTGCTGAAGATAATTTCAAGGATCACCACGCCCACCAGCGGAACGGCCAGCATATTTGGCCGGTGCGCGAGCCTGTTGGAGGTGGGGACAGGTTTCCACCCCGAACTCACCGGCAGGGAGAACATCTACCTGAACGGGACGATTCTGGGAATGACCAGGGCCGAGATAAAACGGAAATTCGACGAAATAGTCGATTTCTCCGGAGTGGAAAAATTCATCGACACCCCGGTCAAGCGTTACTCCAGCGGCATGAGGGTGCGCCTCGCCTTTTCCGTCGCAGTGAATCTGGACGCAGAGGTCATGATTATCGACGAGGTCCTCTCGGTAGGGGACGCTGAGTTCCAGAAAAAGTCGCTGGAGAAAATGGAGAATGTCGGCCGCGAGGGCCGGACCGTCCTGTTCGTCAGCCACAACATGTACGGAATCAGGAGACTTTGCGAACGAGCGGTTCTTTTGGAAGACGGCCAGGTCACAACGATCGGCACGGCCGATGAGGTCGTTGAGCAGTACCTCGGGGGTGGCACCGACTCCGTTGCAGAGCGCGTTTGGGACGACCCAGAGCAGGCACCGAGCAACGAGCTGGTGAGCCTGCGACGGGTGACTGCCACTAACCCGACTGGAGCGGCGAGCAGTGAATTTGTAGTTACCGACCCTATTGATGTCGAGGTGGAGTTCGCCGTTCTTGCTTCCGGGCAAAAAATTAACGTCTCGTTTTATTTCTACGATGACATGGGCTCTCTTATTTTCGTCGCTGGTGACTATCAAAACGATGAATGGAAGGGTCGAGAGCGGCCAGAA
>Ga0114999_10002318_pt1 | contig 25272 bp, 29 predicted proteins | sample ArcticOcean_MG_C_3_FD_89820 | JGI IMG/M metagenome (GOLD analysis project Ga0114999, IMG submission 89820) | Marine microbial communities from western Arctic Ocean - ArcticOcean_MG_CB8_126 | ecosystem: Environmental > Aquatic > Marine > Oceanic | place: Arctic Ocean: Canada Basin | collected...
TATCGTTGCGCTCCGGCTTATCACCACGCTCGGAGCGTTCGCGAGGCCCACGACGCTCGGCGCGACCGCCGGTTTCAGCGGCAGGTTCGGCAGGCTCTGGTTTCTCGGCCTTTTCTTCGGCGGGTGCCTCGACGGGTGCCTCGACGGGTGCCTCGACGGTCTCCGCTGTGGCAGATTCCTCTGTAGTAGAGGGACCTTCGCCCGACGTAAAGTCGGACTCGGACAGCAAATACTTGAAGAACATCTTCATCTTGTTGGCCGAATCGTTGCCCATGCCCGTTTCCTTGCGGAAGAAGGAAACCATGTCACGATCGGACATTTCACCGTCCGTACCTTCCCACTGCTTCAACAGCTCAGGATAGAGATCGCGCACAATATCACTCAGTGTTTCGCGACGTGATTCTGCCTCAACCAGGCGTGCGAGTCTCTCTGTGGGGCGCTGTTCGTGGTCGATGAGCTTCATCGCTTCGATTCCACGGAGAAACCGATAGATCATGGACGGTGTGCGAATGATTGCTCGCACATAGTCGCGATCGATTTCCTCAGGAATCTTCGCGTGCAAGCGGGATAGGAACTTCTCGAACTGCGTCTTGGTGATATACGGATACCAAGGCTTCTCATCTTGGTCGGATTGTGCGTCGGTGTCGGTGTCAGACACAGTCGCTTCCTCCTCCTGGTCTTCTGCAAACATGGATCGACTCCAATTCAGTGATAGTGCCGGCCACCGTCCTTGACCCCGCACCCTATGGGTTGGCGGGGCGGCATTGCCCTATCAGGGGTATGATGCGGTCACCTTGGTTGTGATGCCTCCACGTGCGCGAAAGTCGCCGACGACGGTCATTCGCCGTGGCGCACAGGCAGATACCAGATGATCAAGGATGGCGTTGGTCACGGCCTCGTAAAAGATGCCTTCCTGTCGAAATGACTGGAGGTAGAGCTTGAGTGCTTTGAGCTCGATACAACTGTCCGCCGGCACGTAGCTTATGTGGATCGTGCCGAAGTCGGGATGGCCTGTTTTGGGACAGACCGATGTGAACTCGGGACACGCGATGTCGATAGTGAAGTCGCGTCCCGGATTCGGGTTGGGAAAAATTTCTATTTCTTGTGTATTGCCCGCCATCGCGGTCCATATCTCTAAGTTCAAGTAGTGGCATAAAATTAGGGGATTTTTGTCGGCCGGCAAGGACCTCCCCCCACGCTTGTGTCAGGTGGTGAAGCGCCGTAGGACGTTGGCCGTCATGCGCGACACGGTATCGTCGACCATGATCGACGATGGCCACGTGATCGAGCCCACGGAAAACACGCCGCCACCAGAATCGGTCTCGAAGTGGACAATTTCGCCGCCGCCCTCATCAGGATTCTCGCCCTTAGCGACGGTATGGACATTCGGTGGTGAACTCGGCGACACTTTGTCCGTCTCATGCCCCGACGCACCGCCGGGGATGCGCATGTGCAGACTTGCGTCCCCAAATAGATCGCCATTGGCCTTGCCCGTGCCCTCGAAGATCCAGTGGTCGGCATCGATGACGCGATAGGGAGCAGCCGTCATGATGCCCGTATCGGTGAACACGACACCGAGCAGATTCGCCTCGGATTCGACATAAATGTGGAAACGGCTCTCCAGTCCCTTCTCCTGCATCACCCGCGCATCGCCATTCCACACCTTCATCGTACTCTCGTCGAGGAACTCGACCTTGGCATTGAGTCCATTTCCCCCCAGATACATCAACTTACCACCTCGTTCAAAGACCCATTTCTTCACGCCGAAATACATCTCTTCCGACCAATATTCCGGATGCGTGCTGATCACGAGGACCTTGTAGTCGTCGAGATTCAACTGCCCGAAGTGAAGATGGGTCTCCGCCCACAGATCGTATTCGAATCCTTCCTGTTCCATCCAGGCCAGCAGTCGCCATTCGGCCTCCGCAACGTGACTGGCGGCTCGCCCCTCGATCGGATCCTTCGGACCTACGTCCAGAGGGATGTGATTGATCGGTTCGGGACGGTCGAAGGAGAGAGGTGCGTAGTCATCGGTGCCGTAGTTGATGTGCTCGCCGTTGGTATACCGATTGAGCTCCAGTCGCGCATTCACCGTCGGCGTCGGTGGAAAGCGATCGGGGTGGATGTAGTTACTGCGGCCACCAAAATTGTTGTAGCAGTTCCAGTTGATGTTGTTCGCCAACACCGCGATGGAATGTTGTGGTGTCTTGGGTGCGACGATCCAAGGGAAGGAAAAGAATTTCCCCGTCGCGGTACTTGCGTGACAGTAGTACAGACCGGAACGGTCTGGTGCTGTGAGATATTGTTTGTGATGGGGATTTGTATAGCCGAAGCGATTCCATTGAACCCCCGTTTGCGTGTAGTCACCATCCGGTGTGATCTGCACTGTCGCACCCGGGCCGTGCTCATCATACCAGCCGATGGGCTTGATGAACTGTTTGCCCATGCCGTAGCGGAACAACTCCAGCTTATACGCCTCATCGCAGTGCACGCGAAATTCAGATCGCTCGCCCGACTGCACCCACTTGGGCCACATGTAACCGAGCAAATCATCCTTCAACAGTCGAAACTGATACGGGCGATTCTCCGCGACCGTCATCGATACGCGCTTGAGGCCATAGCCCTTGCAGTGCAAGACGACCTGATACGGCCCTGGTGTCAGATCAGCATGGATCGATCCGGAGGCGCGAGATCGGGTCTCCGTCGATACACCTTCTGACGAGATGAATTCAAGCAGGACATCGGGCAGAGCAACGTAACGTTCATCACTGACATAACCGATCAGCATATCATTTCACCTATTGAAGGTCAGACGTGGAGGATAGAGGATCTCTGAGCCCAGCTTCCTCAAAGCCTGTCTGACGCAGATGGCAACTGTGGCAGCGGCCACAGGGAGTGGATTCTTCTGCATAACACGACCACGTCAACTGCAAGGGCGCCGACAACTCGGCTCCACGTTGAACGATCGCCTTCTTGTCGAGTGACATCAAGGGGGTGCGCACGATGATTTCTGTGGGCGCGGGCAGCGCGCTGTGAAGTAGGTGTTGAAAAGCGTCGAAGAATTCTGGCTGCGTGTCGGGATAGGCAGAATCCGCCGCGTGAGCGCCACAGAAGATCTCCACTGCACCCAGTACTTCTGCCCAGGCGACGGCGATCGACAGCAAGTGTGTATTGCGGAAGGGGACGTACGTATTGGGCAGCTGTGATCCGTCATCGGCAGAGGTGGACGTTGCGTGGCTCGTGGGAATGGTCAAGTGGTCATCGACGAGACTCGACCCGCCCATTCTACCCAGATAACCAGCATCGGCATGCAGGCGTGTGGTCAAGCCATAGTGATCGGCGATGGCGGCAAAGGCGGCAAGCTCACGGTTCGCCGTCCGCTGGCCATAGGACACGTGTAGTGCGCCAACGCTACGCCCATGTGTGGCAACAGCTTCCGCTGTTGCCACACAACTATCGAGGCCACCGCTGAGCAATGTTATGGCGTGGATAGATGAGGTGTCGTGAGTCATGAAGCAATTCAATATAGGAAGATTGACAGGTAGGGGGCGTTGCTTAGATTCTCGCCCGCCTTCTTCGGACAGACGCGGAGCATTTTTTCGGAGCACGTTCCCATGCTCCGTGGCGTCTTCAGGCAATGCGGTCGAACCCGTCACGCGTATCCGTGGACGTCATCTGAATGGCCTTCAAGCAGTTTAACCGCGTTCCCAATCACTACTCTGGCGAAATCATCCAGCGGATCAAGGATTTTCGCGAGGAAGAGGGCAAGCGCTCCCTGGCGCCGACGGTTTTGCAGATCGGCGAACTCGAGGTGCTCATACCACGCCATTTCGGCTTTTGTTTCGGCGTCGAACGGGCGATTCACATGGCCTTCTCCGCGCTCGAGGCGCATCCGGATCGCGACATCCACCTGGTGAACGAGATCATCCATAATCCACTCGTGAATGAAGACCTGCGTGCTCGTGGCATACGCTTTCTCTACGACAGCGATGGACAGCGACAGATTCAGGAGTCTGAACTGTCGTCGGAGGATGTCGTCCTGATTCCGGCTTTTGGTACGACCCTCGATATCGAGTCGTCTCTGCATCGCAGTGGTGTAGATACGACGAGCGAGTCGTTCCGCGAGAACTACGATACGACATGCCCCTTCGTTTCAAAAGTGTGGGATCGTGGGGAGGAACTGGGGCGCGAGGGTTACACGATCGTCATCCACGGGAAATTTGGCCACGAAGAGACACAAGCGACGCACTCGCATACCGAACGGCACACGAAGACGCTCGTTGTGCGCAATGCGGAAGAGGCCGGGCACGTAGCGGCGTATATCATGGGCCGCAGTTCAGTAGAAGCCCTGGTTACCGAATTTGGTGACAAGTGGTCGCAGGGCTTCGCCCCGACAACGGATCTGCAGCGGGTTGCCGTCGTCAATCAGACCACCATGCTGGCAGAGGAGACGGCGCAGGTTGCCGGGATTCTGCGTGAGGCCATGCGTCAGCGCTATGGCGAAGACCAGATCGACAAGCACTTTGCCGACACGAATGACACACTCTGCTATGCCACCAATTGGAACCAGAATGCGACCAAGGCGCTGCTGGACGCCGAAGCGAATGTGGCCGTGATTGTTGGGGGATACAACAGCTCCAACACTGCGCACCTGGTTGAGATTTGCGAACAGGTCATGCCAAGTTTCCTGATCAGTAGAGCTGAGGAATTGTTGTCTGCAACTCAAATTCGCCACTTCGACATTCACGCCAAGCAGACTGTGGTCTGCGACGGCTGGCTACCCGAGTTGCCCACACGAGTGGCTATTACATCCGGTGCGTCCTGTCCTGATGTTCTGATGAACTGCGTCGTTGAACGAATTGCGTCATTCTATGGCTATGAACAGACCGACATCGAGTCCGGACTGGCGACATTGGCTCTTTATGAGCCCATCCCGGATCCAGCCTGAGTCGTCATGATTATTGCACGCATCAAGGGAACGGCCGTCGCAGCAGCGAAGATCGAGAATCTTGCGGAAAGCAAGCTACTTGTTGTGGAGCTACTTGAGGCGACACAAGACGGGCTGCAATCGACGAAGAAACATATGGTGGCTGTTGATGCAGTCGGTGCAGGTACTGACGAGGTGGTCGTCATCGTCCAGGGCAGCTCGGCTCGCTTGACACCAGGCTATAAAACGTCCCCTGTCGATGCGGTGATTGTCGGCATCGTCGATACGGTCACCGCTTTTGGTCAGGCGGTAGCCGCTTGAGACAGGCTACCGTCATCGGCCATCTCGTGGCAGAGGCCAAGCACATGTCCCTCGCCCGACGCAAGATTCTCGTCCTGAGTGACGGGGGCGGAGATGATGCGCCTTTGCAGTTGGCGATCGATGCGGTAGGGGCAGGAATCGGTACACAGGTCCTTGTTTCAGAGTCAGGGGCAGCCGGGGCAGAGGCGACGGGGATTGAGTATCCCCCTATTCGCAGTGTCGTTGTCGGTATTATTGACAGCAACAGTAGAGTCGACAAAGACAGCGTCTCTTGAGAGGTTATGCTGTATGAAACTGGGACGCGTTGTCGGGCATGTCGTATTGTCTAGGGCTATCGAGCCTCTTGAGGGCAAGATATTGCATCTGGTGCAGGATGTTGGGCGCCAGTTACAGGGAGTTGGAGATCCGGAGGTCTGTGTGACCTGGCAGGCGATGAAGGATGATGATCTCGTCATCGTCGAGGTAGCACGAGAGGCCTGTAATGCATTCGACCCACCGATTCCGGCGGACGCCGTCGTCATCGGCAGGGCTGACACAATTCATATCGAACCAGACGCCACGCCGTAGAGCGAGGGGTAGAAACACATGGCTCAAGCTGTAGGAATGGTCGAGACCGTAGGACTCACTGGTGTGATTGCCAGTGCTGACGCAATGGCGAAGGCCGCCAACGTCGAATTGCTGGGGTGGGACAAAGTCGGCGCCGGGATGGTTACCGTCTTCTGTCAGGGTGACGTGGCAGCAGTAAAGTCCTCCGTTGATGCCGGTGCCACATCTGCCGCAAAGGTGGTGGAGGTGAGCGGCGTCCACGTGATTGCGCGACCACACGATGGTCTGCAAGCACTCATCCCGGCAGCTGCTGGTGGCGACGTCGGCGATGTGGGTGCCCTCGGTATGGTCGAGACGCGTGGCGCGACGGGTGCAATCGAAGCGGCGGACGCGATGGAAAAAGCCGCAGAGGTTGACGTTGTCCGCTCGCATGAGATTGGCGGTGGCTATGTCACTATCCTGGTCACCGGTGATGTCGGCTCCGTGCAGTCTGCCGTAGCCGCTGGCGCTGAAGCGGCCGAGCGCGTCGGAGAACTCGTTACTCGTCTTGTGATTCCACGGCCTGCATCATCCGCCGTGCGGTTGTTCCTGGGTTAACCCCACACTTTCGCGAATCGGGAGAAGATTTCAATGGCAGCACTGGGAATGATCGAAACACGCGGCCTGATCGGCGCCGTAGAGGCACTCGATGCGATGTTGAAGACGGCGGACGTCTCTTATGCGGGGCAGAAGCGTGTTGGTAGTGGTATGGTGAATGTGCTCATCGAAGGGGATGTGGCGGCGGTGAAGGCAGCCGTCGATGCAGGCGCTGAGGCGGCGCAACGCGTCGGTGATCTGCGCTCCGTCCACGTGATCCCTCGTCCCATCGCCACCTTGAAGGAGCGCACGGGCCTGTAGGTCGGTGCCGAACTAACCACAAGTGAACAACGTCAACGAAGATCGCGTCCGGCAGATTGTCGAGGAGGTCGTGCAGCGCGTCGTCCAGTCGGCTCCGGCTGGTCGAGCCGCCGCAAACCCGCGACGATCCGGGGGAGGGGTCTTTGCGACCGTCGATGAAGCGGTCACCGCCGCTGACCGTGCCCAGAAGGAACTGCTCACAAAGAGTCTCGAAGAGCGCAAACAGATCATCGAGGCAATTCGTCAGGTCACCCGCGACCACGCCGATTCATTTTCGCGCATGACCCTCGAAGAGACCGGCATCGGTCGCCTGGAAGACAAACTGAAGAAGCACGCCCTGGCAGCCGACCTCACGCCCGGTGTCGAGGACCTGGCGTCGGTGTCGTGGACGGGGGATCATGGCCTCACCGTCGAGGAGATGGCACCCTATGGTGTGATCTGCGCTGTGACGCCGTCGACGCATCCGGTACCGACCCTCGTCAACAATGCGATTGGCATCATCGCCGCAGGTAACGCGGTCGTGGTGAATCCGCATCCGAGCGCCAAGGTGGTGTCCGCACATGCGGTACAGTTGCTCAATGAGGCGATCGTGCGCGCGGGGGGGCCTGCCAACCTTGTCGCCTCCATCGGCGAGCCGACCATCGAGTCCGCAGACGAGTTGTTTCACCATCGTCTGGTGCGTCTCGTGTTGGTTACCGGTGGTGCCGCCGTAGCTCGAGCGGCGATGCGCAGTGGCAAGAAGGCGATCGCCGCAGGGCCGGGGAATCCGCCGGTTCTGGTGGACGAGACGGCTGACATCGGCAAAGCGGCGCGCGACATCATCGATGGTGCCGCCTTCGACAACAATGTTCTGTGTATCGGTGAGAAGCAGTGTTTCGTCGTCGATTCCGTCGCCGATGAACTCAAGCGCGAAATGCTTGCCTATAGCGCCGTCGAATTGGATCGTCGGCAGATCGAGGCATTGACAAAGGTCGCGCTGCCCCTTGGAGACGACGGCAAGCCGCACGTGAATCGTGACTTCGTCGGCCGCAATGCCAATGTCCTGGCTGCCTCGATTGGTCTCAAATTGGACGATCAGTTGCGCCTGTTGATCGGTGAGACCGATGCGATGCATCCCTTCGTTGAAGTCGAGCAAATGATGCCTTTTCTCCCCATCGTGCGGGTACGCAATGTGGAGGAAGGAATCCGTGCAGCCATCAAATCGGAGCACGGCTATCGGCACACGGCGATGATCCACTCGCGCAATATCGAAAACATGCACAATATGGCACGTGCCGTGGACACGACGGTTTTCGTGAAGAATGGCCCGTCTTTCGCAGGATTAGGTGTCGGTGGTGAGGGCTATACGACTTTTTCGATCGCCGGACCTACAGGCGAGGGAATGACCACGACACGCACCTTTACTCGTCGCCGCCGCTGCGCTCTCATCGACTACTTCCGGATTACCTGAGATAGCTATGCTACTTGCCGAGGTCAAAGGAAATATCGTCTCCACAGCCAAGCTCGATACGCTGGCAGGGCGCAAACTATTGCTGGTTGAAGTGCTAACCGTTCGCCCAGAGGGACTGCAGCGTACCGGTCGGCAGATGGTGTGTGTCGACGCCGTCGGTGCGGGAACGGGGCAGGTCGTGATCACGGTGATGGGCAGCTCTGCTCGCAGTGCCCCCGAGATGGGAAGTGTGCCGACGGATGCGGTGGTGGTTGGGATTCTCGATGCACTTACGACGGATGGTCAGTCGATGGACCTGAGTACCGTCAACGATGCAGCATGACGTCCATGATTTCTCGCACGACAGTAGAGCAGATGGTTCGCGACTCCCTCCGCCGCCATCAACCTAGTGCCGGGCATAAGCATCGCGAACATGGCCCCGGTCACCGTCAACGAGGGCATAACGGCTCGCCACGGTTGATCGCCAATATCTCCGCTCGACACTGCCATCTGGATCAAGACACGCTGCGAATTCTCTTCGGTCCCAAGGCGGAACTGACCGTCATGAAGCCACTTTACCAGAACGGTGCCTTCGCCTCGGATCAGACGGTGACGATCTTCGGCCCCCGCAAGCAGATGATCTCGAATCTGCGAATCCTTGGGCCCCTGCGTGATGCATCTCAGGTTGAATTGGCCTTCAGCGATGCCAGATTTCTCGGCATCGATGCACCCGTACGCGTTTCAGGAAACACGAAGGGGGCACCGGGGTGTTTTCTCGTCGGGCCACATGGCGGTATGGCGATCGCTGAAGGCGTGATTCGTGCTGCGCGCCACGTGCACATGAGTCCGGATGACGCTGTTGAATATGGTGTGGTGGAGGGTGACCGGATGCGGCTCGTCATCGACGGGGAGCAGGGAGGTGTGTTCGATGATGTTTCCGTGCGCATCACACCGGAATCGAAATTGGAAGTCCATCTCGACACGGATGAAGGCAACGCCGTGGATCTCGTAAATGCACGCAACGTCACATTGACCAAGCGCTGATAGGACGGAACTGAAATGGCTCAAGCTGTGGGAATGGTCGAGACGACGGGATTGACGGGAGTGATCGTCAGCGCCGACGCAATGGCGAAGGCTGCGAATGTAGAGTTGCTGGGGTGGGACAAGGTGGGGTCCGGCCTGGTAACGATTTTCTGTGAGGGGGATGTTGCGGCGGTGACCGCCGCCGTGGACGCCGGGGCGACGTCTGCTGCAAAAATCGTCGAGGTGAATGGAACCCATGTTATCGCTCGTCCACATGCAGGTCTCACATCAATCGTGCCAAGAGTGAACAACGATGATACCGGAGATGTCACAGCCATAGGCATGGTTGAGACGCGTGGTGCGACCGCGGCGATCGAAGCAGCAGATGCAATGGAGAAAGCCGCAGAGGTCGAGTTTGTGCGCTTGCAGGAGATCGGCGGCGGTTACATCACAGTGCTCGTCACGGGAGATGTTGGATCCGTGCAGTCTGCTGTCGCTGCCGGCGCTGAAGCGGCAGAAAGAGTAGGAGACGTCGTGTCCCGCCATGTCATTCCTCGTCCTGCAGCAGCCGCTATTCGGTTGTTTCTGGGATAGGGTCGTAGAAAGAGAGATCTGATGGCAGCTTTGGGAATGATAGAAACGCGCGGTTTGATTGCAGCAGTGGAAGCACTGGATGCGATGCTGAAGACCGCTGATGTCACCTACGCCGGTCAGAAGCGGGTGGGAAGTGGCATGGTCAATGTCCTCGTGGAGGGAGATGTCGCGGCGGTGAAGGCTGCCGTTGACGCCGGCGCCGAGGCGGCACAAAGGGTCGGAGACTTGCGTTCAGTACACGTGATTCCACGACCTATTTCCACGCTCAAGGAGCGCGTCGGGCTGTAGGCTCGGCCGATGATTTTCAAGATGGCTCACACTCTTCAACTCGACGAGATGCTCGTCACCGAAGCGTTGCTGGTGCAGCGACATCAGGATGAGGGTGAAGTCTATCTGCATGCCAAGGCCATCGTGACTCCCTCCGCAAGGGACTATCTGCGGATGCACGGCGTCGTCATCATTCAGGATATCGCGGCTGGAGCCGCGCCGTCTTCGCCCATTATGGGGACACCGATTCAGGAAATTCTACCTCCAGGGTCGGAGACCGGGCTCCTATACCATGGTCGATGCGATCATCCTGATCGCGCCTTTGGCTGCCAAACCGAAGAATTCGGCTCAGGGTATGTCGAGCCCGCTTGTTGTGACGAATGCGCTCGCAATGGCAAAAATGGCGGGCCTGCCTGCAGCTGTGAGCAATGCGCAGGAGACGGCGAGGAGCTGGAGTTCCTCGTTCAGCGGTTGACTGACGAGATCATGTCACGACTGGAACAATAGGCAGAAGATGACGCAGGCGATTGGGATGATCGAAGTGGAGGGGGTGGCAGGAATCATTGTCGCCGCAGATGCAGCCTGCAAGGCAGCCGCTGTGAAACTGGCCGGGTGGGAGTCGATCGGTGGCTTTACGACACTCTTCGTGCGTGGAGAGGTGAGTGACATCGAGGCGTCGCTGCTTGCCGGCACGGCGGCGGCTGCCACGGTGTCCGGCCATGTCGTTCACAACAGCTTGCTGCAGCCTGAAGCCGTCATCGATGCCTTCATCGGCGTGCCGGTTGATCCGGGCGATACCTCTGCCACAGCAGAGGCGTTGGGGATCGTCGAAACGCGGGGCTACGGCCTGCACGTAGAGAACAACGATCGTATGGTCAAAGAGGCGGACGTTAAACTCATCCATGTCCTGACGGTGCACGATCGTGTCGTCTGCTCACTCGTCGCAGGTGAATTGGGTGCGGTGGAGCGAGCCATCGAAGGTGCGCGCCAGGTGTTGTCCGGCAACGAGTGGTTCATGGGTAGCGCTGTGTTGTCGCAGCCAGAGGCGTGTGTCGTGAGTGCCTTTGGGCAACGTCGCCAGGCAGGTGGAAACTGATGGCTGCGATTCTGTCTGTTGGTGTCTTTGAGTGTCGTGGTATGACCACACTTGCTGCCGCCCTCGATGCGATGGGCAAGGCGGCCAGTGTTCGTCTGTCAGGTCGTTACGGCATCGGATCCGGCTGGCTGACGATCGTCATCGAAGGCACGACGGCTGATGTGCAGACGGCGATGGCGGCAGCAGATGCCGCCGCACAGCGTCATGGTGAGATCATCACTTCCCTGATCCTGCCACGTCCTGAGGCTGCGACCCTCGCATCAATGCCGCATGCGCAAAATGCCCTCGACAACGTAGAGTTATCTGTTGGTGAGGCGATTGGCTGGCTGGAGACCAAGGGCGTGGCGCCACTGATCGTCGGTGTTGATCGGATGCTCAAGGCGGCGGACGTGCGCCTGCTGGGCTGGACCTTTATCGGTGGCGCATTGGTCCATGCCGCAGTGAAGGGCAGTGTCGCAGATGTAGAGGCAGCCATCTCTGCAGGGGCAGAAGCCGCTTCTTCCCACGGCGAACTATTCAGTCATCTGGTCATAGAGCAGCCTGAAGAGGATGTACTGCATCTACTCCCACCAACCCCTGCAGGCCAACAGCAGTCCCTCGGAGCTCTCGGACTGGTGGAAACGACCGGATACATCGGTGCCATTCACGCCGCCGACCAAATGGTCAAGGAAGCGGCCGTCGATATCGTTCGGCTGACGATCGGTAGTGGCGGTCGAGTCGCGACCGTCGCGACGGGCGCACTCGACAATGTGAGGGCCGCCGTGTCGAAGGCAGCAGAGGCGATGGCGCCAATCGCTGAGAACAATGGTGAGGCGTTGATCACCAACCCCGATCCGCAACTGGTGGCGGCCTTCGCCGAACCTGCCCCGCCTTCGGTTCATGCGCCGCGACCAGATCAGGCCTTGGGATTGTTGGAGACCCGCACGACCGTGGGCCTGGTGAGCGCCGTGGATGCGATGTTGAAGAATTCCGACGTCTCTTACGAGGGGCGCTACAAAGTGGGCTATTTCCTCACGGCCGTCGTCATTCGTGGCGAACTCGGCGCCGTGGACAATGCCCTGGATGTAGGGGCACGAGCCGCGCAGCGTCATGGTGAACTCCTCGCCCGCCATGTGGTCGCCTTTCCCTACGCCGAGTTGACCGATCGCTTGTTCCATGCCTAAGCCAATGCTTGGGGGAGTTCGCGACGCAGCAGGAGCTGAAGCTTGATGGTACGAATTAATGACAGCCTGATCACGGCGCAGACACTGGACAGTCAACTGACCGGTGATGAACGCCAGGTTGAGGTCTGCCCCAAGGCGAAATTGACTCCTTCTGCTCTCGACCTGCTGCGCGCCCGGCAGATCCAGGTGGTCAAGCGGCCTGCGACTTCCGGCGCGAACGCCAGAGCACAGAACGCCCGGCAACAGCCCACAATTCAGGCCGCTGGTTCGCAACCGGCAGGGGTGCCTGAGGCGCCGGGAGGAACTGAACGTAGTCGACGCTTCAGTGGTATTTTCACGCCGAACATCGTCATCTACGATGAGGCGGGGAATATCAACTACAAAGAGATGGAGCGTTACATCGGCTGGCTCATCGACGCGGGAATTCACGGCCTTTACCCCAATGGGAGCACGGGAGAGTTCGTCAGGCTCTCCGGCGAGGAGCGTCGGGATGTGGTGCGGCTCATCGCTGATGTCAACGGCGGGCGCGTGCCGATTCTCGCCGGTGCCAGCGAAGCCAATGTGCGCGACGTGCTGAAGATGGCCGACTACTACGCCGACATCGGAGCCGATGCTATCTCTCTTGTGCCACCCTACTACTACAAGATTTCAGATACCAGTCTCTACGAATACTTCGCCGAGATCGCGCGAAACTCCCCTCTGGATATCCTGCTCTACAACATCCCGCAGTTCACTCAGGAGCTGCCGCTGGATGTGATGGAAGATCTGCTCGCTTTCGAGCGAATTTTTGGGACGAAAGACTCCAGTCGTGATCTGCCGCGCATCGTCAATACGATGCAGCGTCTGCGCAAACATCGCCCGGATTATGTCGTGCTCAATGGCTGCGAGGAAATTCTGTTGCCGTCGATCGTGATGGGGGCCAATGGTGGAACCATTGCAACGTCGGGTATCGTTCCGGAGATCATCGTCGAGCTCTACGAGCGGACGCTGGCCAATGATCTGGACCGAGCGCGTGAATTGCAGTACCGGATTCTGCCACTGATCAATCTCATGTTACTCGGTGTGAACTTCCCAGAGGGGTTCAAGACAGGTGTCCGTGTCCGTGGCTTTGATGTCGGTCCCGCACGCACCGTCATGAGTTCACAGGAGCGAGACCATCTGCAGCAGTTGGAGATGGAGATCAGTTGTGTCCTGAGCGACATGGGATTCTCCGTCACAGGGGCTCGTGGTTGTCCCGTCACACATCTGCCACCTCTGGTCCGCAGCAGCTGACGCGAATCTCCTACATGGCCCAACGGCCTTAAAGCTGGCCTTGGCCCATTCCTGTCTCCTGGTTGGTGGTGGCCTGATCGGTCGCAGTGTCGCGTACTATCTGTCGCGAGCTGGCATACGGGTCGTGCTTGTATGCGAGGAAGATCCCGTCCACGTCCAGTCTGCACCGACCCGCGCCAGTCTTGGCGTCCTCACGCGGCCAACAACAGCGGCGGACAGTCTGTCCGCCTTCTACCGCCTCAGCCACGAATTGCATGGCCCTCTTGCTCGTCAATTGGCCGAGGAGACGGGGATCGACGTCGGTTGGACGGCCTGTGGTGGACTTGAGGTCGCCTACAATGAACAGGAAGCCCAACGGCTTGGTGCACACGTTTCCCGTCTGCAGGAGCGAGGTGCCCGCTGCCAATGGCTGTCACCGGTCGCTGCCGCCGAACGGGAGCCGGCGCTGGCGCCAGGGATGATTGCCGCCTGCCTGTGGCCGCAGGACCATCGAGTGGATCCACAGCAACTGGCCAAGGCTCTCTGGTTGGGGGCACTACGCCACGGTGCCAGACACCATCCCGGACAAGTGTCTCGGCTCGATCCGACGGATCCACCTGGCATTGTGCTGGGAACCGGTGAGCGACTCGAGGCGGATACGATCGTCCTTGCCGCCGGGGTGGGAACTTCAGCCCTGGGTGTCGACCTCGGACTCTCCGCCCGCGCCGTGAGGTCAGCGCTCGGACAAAGCCTGCAGTTGCAGGTCCCGGTTCATCTGCGGGGCATCGTGCATTGGGAGGGGTATCATCTTCTGCCAACCCGTAAGGAAACCGTTTTCGTCGGTGCCACGAATGACACAGCTACTACTTATGAGCTGTATGCTGAGGCTCAACCCACTGAGCAAGGACGGCAGGAACTGCTGGGTGTCGCCGAGAGAGTCCTTGGCCATCGCGGCGATGTCACGCTGCACACCGCGGGGCTGCGGCCCAAGCCTCGCCGGGGCCGGGCCCTGATCGCGCCCCTGCAGCCACCCGGATTCTTTGTCACCAGTGGTCACTACAAGAATGGTGTGCTGATGGCGCCGGCGACGGGACAGGTGCTGACTGACTGGATCACGAAAGGGGATCCGGGGGTCGACATGAGCCCCTTTGCCATCGATCGTTAAGGGCTGAAACGCAGCGATCGCTGGGGGCTGAATCGGTTTGACAGCCAGCCGCGATCACCCGTATGCTGGAGCATTGGTTGTGCCACAATCCTACCCCCATCGGAGCAACGATCTGTCATGCCGTTGAGCAATGAAGAGTTGTTTGAAGCCCTCGATACGGTCATTTCCATTCCGCCGATTCCATTCAACGATGCAGGCGCCATTGACTATGATGGCCACGGAAAAAACATCGACTATCTGCTGGCCAACAACGATCTGGATGGGGGACGGCAGCGGGTCTTGTGTGTTGCAGGCACGAGCCTCATTCACCACCTCGTCGCTGATGAACAGCTGCGGCTCATGGAGTTTACGACCAATCGAATTGCCGGCCGCGGCATCTTTATCGCGGGTATCGCCCCGAATCCACTCGCCGAGGCAGAAGGCCTGATCGAAAGTCAGTCGCGCTTCACGCATCCACCCGATGCGTTTCTCCTCATGCCGCTGACGGGGGTCGCTGATCCCGAAGGCATTTATCATGGCTATATGGCTCTCGCAGAACGATTGGCTTCATCGGGTGCACGTTTTCTCTACTATCTGCGCCAGGATCGTGAGACCAAGACGGCGGTGAGGTTGCTCAATGAGTCGGCCCAATTTATTGGCATCAAAGTGGGTACCGTGCCTGATGATGTGAAACCCATTGTTGAGCAAGTGCCTGCAGAGGCGGGGGTGGTTATCTGGGGTGTCGGTGATCGCAGCACCGCACCCGCCGTTGCCGGTGCCAAGGGGCACACGTCCGGTATCAATATCGGTTTTGCCAAAGCGTCAGACGCGATCAACAATGCCCAGCGCCGCGGCGACTTCGAAGCGTCCCAGAAGATTGAGGACCTCGTTGCGCCCCTTGAGGAGATTCGTTTCCGCAATGGTCGCCAATACAACTATTCCGCCGTTGTCGAGGCACTCCATCTGGGCGGATGGGATGATGTGGAGGGTGGTGTCGGTGGGCCCTTCAATCCACGTGTTGCGCAAGCGATTTCAGCCGAGGTTCAGGCAGCGATCGAACCGATCCTGTCATATCACTAGGCCCGGGACCCGAAACTCAGGTCACCCAGTCTGTACAGTACAGGAGGTGCGTCGATGGCTCGCCATCGGAGAAGAAGCAATCTGAAACTTTATGCGGGGCTCACCGTCGCCTGCGGTGTCATTGCCGTGATGGCGCATTTGCTGTTCGAAGCACCTGATCGAGTGCGTGCCTACGCGGAGGCTGAGCTGGAGACGGCCATGCGTAGCGCCGTCCGCTCTGAAGTGCGCGCCGCGGCGGCGGAAGGTCAGTAGCCGAACGCTAAGATGGTGTGTCTGTGGCGTCGCTCTCATCTGTCTCGACGAGTCCCTCTATATAGCGATTCCACTCCACGGGTAGCATGCTCTGCTTCTGATTATTGCAGTCTTTACAGCAGGGCACTACGTTGCCGCGCTTAGAATAGCCGCCACGTACGACGGGAACGACGTGATCCATCGTCAATTCCGACCGACGAAACTCATGACGGCAGTAGTGGCAAAGACCTGCAGCAAGCTGTCGTTTCCACCACTGCGAATTGCGCAGGTCTCGTGCCCGGCCACGCTCGCGGCCGATATGTTCATCTGAGGCTGGTGTGTAGTAATCTTCCAACGTGATGTCCCGGCGCCCTATGGCGCATTTGCCCCTCGCTGATCGTAGGGTCGTTTATGCCACATTCCGCTCCTCAGACCTTCCCACTGTTCCCACTCGGTGTGGTTGTGTTTCCAGAGCAGACACTGCCACTACACATCTTCGAGGATCGCTATAAGAAGATGATTGCCGATTGCGCCCAGCAAGGATCTGACGACTATTCCCTCTTTGGTATCAGCTACGAACACGAGGGCGATATTGCCCCCGTGGGATGTGCCGTACAGGTGCTGAAGGTGACTCGACAATATAGCAATGGCACCTTCGATATCGTCTGCCGGGCTTTGTGGCGTTACCGCATCATCGATGTTCGAGACCACGAACGGTCGTATCTCGTTGCCCTGGTCGAGCCCCTGGATGACGACGAGGATGGCCCCGCCGATCCTGCTCTACAGATGCTTGTTGCGGACCGTCTGCGCCAATTAACGCAGCTTGTTGAGCAGGATATGGGAGGTGCCGGCTTTGGTTCCCAAGAGGACGAACCGGACGAATCTTTGCCACACCAGGATGATGCAGACGCTTTTACGATCGCACAAAGAATCGGATTGGAACCCACCAAGCGACAGCAGGTGCTCGAATTGTTCAGCGAGAACGAACGACTGCAATATCTGGCTGATTTTTTGGATGAATTGTTGCCCACGATTCAGCAGCGCCAAGACCGGCAGCGTCGCGTCAAGACGAATGGTCACACGCCGCCAGAGTAACGACGGGCTCTAGCGGACACGATCCAATTCGACGTAGATCTTCTCAGCCGCATCCAGGCCTAGGTGGTGTTCGCCGTCGGCGCCGATGGCGATGCGCAGGGGACCGCGAAAAGGTGACTTTTTGCGTATCTCGAGCTCGGCACCCAGTATCAAGCCATGTTCATCCAGATAGCGAAGCAGAGCCGGATCACGATCACTCACCTGTCGGATCCAGCAACGCTTGCCCTCAGGCGTGTCGGCAAGTCGCTGATAGTCGTGGACGGCGATGTCCCCATCCTTGGACGGTATGGGCTCGCCGTGGGCCCCCACCGTAGGGAAGCCGAGGGCGCGATCAATGCGATCTTCAAAATCCTCCGAGATGGCGTGCTCGAGGCGATCAGCTTCTGCGTCGACTTGATCCCAATCGTATCCCAATGACTGCCGCAGATACAATTCAATCAGGCGATGATGGCGGACAATTTCCAACGCCATCTTCACCCCAGTGGAGGTCAATTCGACGCCCTGATAGGGTTTGTGATCAAGGAGGCGCATCTCTGCAAGTTTCTTGATCATGTTTGTTGCCGAAGCTGCTGACACCTGCATCCGTTCGGCGATCAACGAAGTGGTCACCATTTCCCCAGCCTGAGGGGCATTGGCGAGCTTATAAATTGATTTCAGGTAGTCTTGAACAGCTTCACTGAGCACAAGGGTCTCCATGGTGAATTGACTTCCTGTACGTACGCCAATTTGTCATGTTTTTGCAAGTGTTTGACATTTAGTTTAGCCATGTCTAAATTCGTGACCCTCAGATAGGACTCCCTATGATAAGACCTCAGTCTCGTCCGTTTTTCGGCGTACGGGATCTCCTGGAGCGATTTTTTTTGCACAGAATGATCGTATTCGCCACGCTGGTTCTGACCCTGGCACTAGGCTGTGCCCCTGAGGAGGCTTCCCGTTCGTCCGACCGCCTCCAGGTGGTGGCCACGACGGGGATGATTGCCAATCTCGTGTCTGAGGTTGGTGGCGACCGTGTAGATGTCGTCGGTCTCATGGGGCCGGGTGTGGATCCTCACTACTACAAAGCCACACAGGGCGACCTTCGGCATCTGACGAATGCCGATCTCATTTTCTACAATGGTCTCTTCCTTGAAGGCAAAATGGAGGACATCTTCAAAAAGATGTCCCGCAACAAGACGGTTGTCGCTGTCGCGCACACACTCTCCGAAGGCCTACACGAAAGCGTGGGTAGACTGCGTCGACCGCCGGAATTCAAGGGTCATTTCGATCCGCATATCTGGTTTGATGTAGGTCTGTGGAGTCTGACGATCGCAGTCGTTGATTCGACATTGAGCGCCGCCGAGCCGGCAAACGCGGATTCCTTCCACGCCCGCGCCGCACGTTATGCGCAGCAACTCGACGAATTGGATGCGTGGGTTCAGGCGCAGGTAAACACGATCCCCGTGCCACGTCGTGTCCTGATTACCGCTCATGACGCTTTTGGCTACTTCGGCAAGGCATACGGTTTGGAGGTCCTCGGGCTACAGGGGATCTCAACTGTGGCTGAGTACGGTGTCAATGATGTGCGTCGTCTCGTGGCGATGATTTCAGAACGAAAGATCCCGGCGATTTTCGTTGAGAGCAGTGTCCCTGAACGGTCGATCAATGCTGTGCGCGAAGGTTGCCTGGCGCGAGGACATGAAGTCGTCATCGGCGGCACTCTGTATTCTGACGCCATGGGCGCAGCCGGTAGTGGCGCGGACACATATGTCGGTATGGTGCGAACCAATGTGGCAACGATCGCTGGGGCCCTGAGATGAGTGACCAGAGCCCCACGCCAGTGGGTGACCAGAGTCCCACGCCAGGGGAAGACACGTCTGCCGAACCCGCCGCACCGGCGATCCAGCTGCTGCCAGACGTGGATCCGGATAAGATTCCGATTCGTATTCACGACATGACCATCGCCTATCATCGCAAGCCGGTTCTATGGGATGTCGACCTTGATGTACCCGAGGGCAAGCTTGTCGGTATCGTCGGACCCAATGGCGCCGGCAAAAGCACGATGATTCTGGCGATCATGAATCTGGTACCAAAAGCTTCCGGGTGGGCACGTATCTATGGCAAGCCATACGAAGAGATGCGACGAATCGTTGGCTATGTACCGCAACGTGAATCCGTAGACTGGGATTTCCCCATCAGCGCTCACGAAGTCGTAACCATGGGGCGCTATGGCCACGTTGGATGGTTCCGTCGGCCGTCGCGACAGGACAAGCAGATCGCGTCTGAGGCATTGGATAAGGTGGGGATGGCGGAGTATGCCGATCGCCAGATCAGTCAGCTCTCCGGAGGGCAGCAGCAGCGTGTTTTTCTGGCTCGGGCGCTGGCGCAGGATGCGAAGGTCTATCTGATGGATGAACCCTTCGCCGGTGTAGATGCGGCGACGGAAGCAGCCATCATCGATATCCTCATGGAACTGCGTGCCCAAGGCAAGACGATTCTGGTCGTGCACCATGACCTACAGACGGTAACTCGCTATTTCGACTGGGTCATCATGCTCAATACGCGTGTCGTGGCCAGTGGCCCCACGGAAGAAGTGTTCAACGATACGACGCTCAACAAGACCTACGGTGGACGTCTCACCGTGCTGTCACAAGCGGCACAGGCTGTGCAGGACTACGAGACAGGGCGGGCCTAGGCGGCTGCCTCCATGTTCGACTTTCTCTCAGTCCTGCATCTGGAAGACGCGACGGTGCGCATGGTCCTGTTCGGCTCTCTGCTGATCGGTGCCACAGGCGGTGCACTTGGTTCCTTCGCAGTGCTTCGCGGCCGCTCTCTGATGGGCGATGCCCTGGCGCATGCGGCGCTGCCCGGTGTGGCTCTCGCTTTTCTGTGGACGGGCAGCAAATCACTTCCCGTTCTGATCACGGGCGCCACCTGTACTGGCATCATTGGTGTTTTGCTCATTCAGTTCATCACATCGCGCACGCGCATCAAAGCTGATGCAGCGATTGGCATTGTCCTCACGGTGTTTTTTGGTGTCGGCATCGTCCTGCTGACACATATACAGCGAAGTCTGGTGGGAAATCAGGCGGGACTGGACAAGTTTCTTTTCGGCCAGGCTGCTTCCATGGTAGAGGACGATGTGCGCGTCATGTTGGTGATGAGTCTGTTCATCTTCGTGGTCGTGCTGATCCTCTATAAGGAATTCAAGGCGCTGATTTTCGATCCAAATTTCCTGCAGTCCCTCGGATATTCACTGCAGAAGGTAGATCTGGCGTTGATGGGGCTCATCGTGCTGACGGTGATGGTGGGGCTGCAAGCGGTCGGTGTGGTGCTCATCGCGGCGATGCTGATCACACCCGCTGTGGCGGCGCGATTCTGGACCGAACGACTGCACGTCATGGTGGCCCTCGCAGCCGTCATCGGCGGTGTGTCCGGTGCCACGGGAACCTTTCTCAGCGCCCAGGCACCGCGGGTGCCCACGGGCCCTGTTATGGTGCTTGTCGCTACAGGCCTATTCATCGTTTCGGCTTTGTTTGCGCCGCGTCGCGGCGTCTTGGCTCGCTGGCTACGGCAGCGGGCCAATGTCCTGCGCGAACGGCGGCATCATCTGCTTCGCGCCCTCATAGAGTTGGCGGAGCGCGCCGGCAAAGCAGGGCCTTTTAGCACTCAGGAGTTGATGGATGAACTCGGTTGGGAACGTAGAAGGGTCAAAAGAGAGGCCAAGCGTCTGCGTCGACTGGATATGGTCACCCTCGCTCATCATGGCGTTGAAGCGACACCCGCCGGTCTTGCAGAGGGTACCTTCGTCGTCAAATGCCATCGTCTGTGGGAACATTATCTCGTCTATCGAGACATTCTGGCTGCGGACCATGTCGATCGCCCGGCGGATGAGGTAGAGCATCTGCTGACGCCAGATATCCTCGAACGCCTCGAAGAAATTCTACGCCGGGATCACGGCATTGATACGGACCGGGTCGTCGACATCCACGGTAGTGGTAGTGGCTACCGCCCTGCAGGTCGCGAGCGTGGCGAGGAGGTCGGATGACTGACGCGGCGTGGATCATCCTCACCGGTGTACTGGCGGCCACATCCTGCGCGCTGCTGGGCACCTTTCTGGTAATGCGTAAGATGTCCCTGCTCGGCGATGCACTGAGTCATGCCGTGCTACCCGGTATTGCGATCGCTTTCTTCTTCAGCGAAAGTCGGGCGATTTTGCCCATGTTCATTGGCGCCGCCACTTTCGGATTGCTGACGACCCTGTTGGTGGAAGCATTCCACCGGCGCTGGTCCGTTCCCGAGGATGCGAGCATCGGTATCGTGTTTACGGCCTTGTTTGCCCTCGGTGTTGTGCTGATTTCCGTCTATGCCGGGCAGGTCGACCTCGATCAGGAGTGCGTGCTGTATGGAGAGATCGCCTACACGTCTCTCGACACGCTGTTGTGGAATGATCAGGACTACGGCCCCAGACCCGTGTGGATTCTGTCTGGTGTGCTGATCTTCAACCTGCTTTTCGTCGGCCTTCTCTACAAAGAATTGACCCTCGCCTCCTTTGATCCAGGACTGTCGTTGTCGGTTGGTGTGAATGCGACGCTCATCCACTACCTGCTGATGGGCGCTGTGTCGGTGACGACCGTTGCCTCTTTCGAATCGGTGGGGGCAATTCTGGTTGTGGCGATGCTGATCGTTCCGGGAGCAACGGCTTATCTGTGGAGTGATCGGCTGGCGACCATTCTCGGCATCGCTGTGGCCATTGGGGCGATCGCGGCCACTGGCGGCTACTACCTGGCTGATATGTGGAACAGTTCGATCGCCGGTGCCATCGTGGTCGCTCTTGGGGCGCTGTTCGGCGTGTCCATTTTCGTGGCGCCACGGCAGGGACTGTTGGCCCGTGCCATGGCGCGCGGGCGCTTGAGTGTGAAGGTTGCGCAGGATCATATCCTGCTGGGTATGGTGCGACAGACCGAGAGGGGCGCCGAGAAGACGTGGCGTCGTCGGGATGCGTTAGGTCTTGCCTCGGTGCACCCCTGGCTGGCGTATTGGGCCCTTCGCTTGCTCCAGGGCCGTGGACTCGTGGCACTCGAGGCGGATGCCACCGTTGATCTTACAGCTGCCGGCCGGCGCCAGGGGCTGCAGTTGCTGCGGGGGCATCGACTTTGGGAAACATACCTGAACCAACTCGGGTTACCCAACGACCATGTGCACGGACCGGCGGACTCCGTCGAGCACTACCTTGATGAATCGCTGCAGCAGGAGATCGGTGGGCTGGTGCCCGATGGTGGCATCGATCCCCAGGGTAGGCTCATCCCCGGTGAACCCACTGCCGACTAACGTCTCGGCTGCCGTTATTGGCTGAGAGCTTGTCAGCATCGACTGGCACGGCGAGTTTGATTGCCTTCGCCGGCTGATGCCGGCCACAGTCGTCTCTTACCGAAATTGTCCATGACCGAAGACCCAGACGACCACAGCGAAGCGGCGCCAAACCGCAATCGTACGGCCGAGTTTATCGACAATCCCCGCCGCGCCGTATGGGTGTTGTCTCTGCCGGTGATGGCCGGCATGGGTATTCAGACCCTGTATACGTTGACAGATATGGCCTTCGTCGGCCGCCTGGGTGGAGACGCTGTCGCCGCCCTGACCTTCAATCTGCCCCTGGCCTTCTTCGCTATCGGCATCGCCTTCGGTCTCGGGGCAGGGGCGACGGCTGTCATTGCACGTCATATCGGTGCTGACGACAAGCGGGCGGCGGATAGTGCGGCAGAACATGCAATTGTTCTGGGCGTGATCCTGGGTATTGTCATCGTCGCTCTAGCTCTTGGACTCCGAGTGCCCATCCTGGCGGCGCTTGGCGCTGAGGGAAGGGCACTGGAGATGGCGGCGATCTACTTCGGTGTCGCGGCGCCCGGGTTCCTGTTGGGGATCGTCAATGTCACGTGCAGTTCGATCCTCTCAGGCGAAGGGGATACACGCACGCCGATGGCGATTCAGGGGAGTGGAACGCTCCTCAACATCGTTCTGGACCCCTTGTTCATCTTCACCGCCGACATGGGTGTGCGGGGTGCCGCAGCAGCGACGGTAGCCAGTCAAGGACTCGCCTTCGTTGCCTTCATCGTCTACATCCTGGTGCGCAAGAAGACCTACGTCGAGTTCAACTTCCGTTCCTTTGTCCCTTCGATGCAGGTGCTAAAGGGGATCCTACGGGTCGGACTGCCGGCGTCGGCGTCGATGGTGATCATGGCCGTGGGTGGCATGTTCTACAATCGGATCGTCTCCTTGTTTGGCACGGAGGCCGTCGCCGGACTTGGTGTAGGTGGTAGGATGGACGCCGTCTACATCCTGCCCATGATCGCCCTGTCGTCGAGCCAGGTGACGCTGACGGGGATGTTTCTAGGGGCAGGACGGATCGATCTGATCCGGCAGACCTTCCGCTATACCGTCTTCTGGGGAGAGATCCTGGCCATCGGCATGGGTGTGTCTTTCTGGCTATTGGCGCCGCAGCTGGCGAGTCTGTTTACCGACAACGCAGCTGTGGCTGAGGTGGCCGTACAATATGTGCGCACCGTCTGTGTGGGCTTTCCCTTCATTACGGTCGGGATCATCAGCGGGCGGGTATTTCAGGGGTTGGGTAGTGGTCTGCCGAGTCTGGTAACGACGACCCTGCGGGTCCTGCTTGTCTCCGTTCCGGCGGCGTGGACACTGACGCGGATCGGTGGTTATGGATTGCAGACCGTCTGGTGGTGTTTCGTTGGATCCGCCATTCTATCGTCCATTGTCGCACTGGGTTGGATTCGACAGCGCCTGAATCAGGTAGAGGCACAACTGTCCGGATCGAACGCCGCGTCCTGAGTCAGGTCGTTCTGCAGCGCTCGCTCGACGGTCGCCGAGAATTCCTCCAGGCGCACGGGTCTGTCGATGACGGCGCGGACGGAAATTGGCAGGCTATCGCGGTCCAGGTCCTGTGTCCAACCTGACAGCACGATGACGGGCGTTGGTCGACCGAGACTCTCCACGGGCTGGAGGAGGTCCGAACCGCTGACATCGAAGGGCCTCCGCAAATCAAGAGCATCAGATCTACTGGCTGCTGCACTGCGGCCAGGGCCTGTCAGGCATTGCCCGCCTCACGGACCTCGTAGTCGAGGCGCCGCAGATACTTCGTAGCATCAGACAGATGGCGTCATCGTCATCGACAGGGGCTGGTGACAGTTGATCGGTCCGCTGGTGTTTCACCCTAGCAGAACTCATCGTGTGCATGGACGTCGAAGCGCTCTACCGAGAATACGGTCCCATGGTGATGCGACGCTGCCGTCAGCTGTTGAAAGACGAGGATGAGGCCCTCGATGTGATGCAGGACGTATTCGTCCAGGTCCTGCGTCGCGGCGATCGCCTGAACGATCAGTATCCATCAAGCCTGTTGTATCGCATCGCCACGAATCTGAGTCTGAATCGAATTCGGGATCGACGTCGACGCCCCGAGACGGCAAACGATGATTTGGTCTACCGACTGGCGATCTTTGATGAGAATACGCTCGATCAACTTGGTGCTGCCGCCGTGCTCGAAGCTCTGTTTGCGCGTGAGCAAGTTTCAACACGGACCATGGCGACCCTTCACTACGTGGACGGTCTGACCCTTGAGGAGACGGCGAGCGAGATGGGAATGTCTGTCTCGGGCGTGCGCAAACGACTACGCACACTTCGAGCACACCTGCAGGGCCTGATCGACGAGACTGAAACCGTATGAGACGATCTACACCCATTGCCGACTGGCGACTCGAGCGCTATCTGCTAAAGGAACTGCCGCAAAACGAATGGCAGCAGATCGAGGTGCTGTTGTCGCAGGACGAGCAGCTGCGCGCCCGACTCGATGCCCTGCGGCGTGAAGACGAGCTGGTGCATGAACGTTATCCTGCAGCATGGATGGCGCGCCAGATTGAGACCCGTGTGGATGCGTCACAACCACAGGCTCACAAGAAGGGGGAGTGGTCGCTGTGGTGGCGTTGGTCGCCGGCGGTGGCCATTGTTCTGACGCTGGCGGCACTGCCGATGCTGCAGTCCCCTGACCCATCTACCGTCTCACCTGCAGCGACCCGCATCGCCCCGGCTGCGACCCGCACGGTGCCATCGCCCCGGGTGCGGGAGCAGGTCCGGATCAAAGGTGATGGCCCTCGTCTGCTTCTGCATCGCAGTGCTGGCACAGAGACTGGCATGTCTGTGACAGGGAATCGTAAGGCTGCA